>VOFG01002619.1_pt1 | contig 36821 bp, 67 predicted proteins | sample 5384171 | NCBI WGS metagenome assembly VOFG01 (sample SAMN12384726, study PRJNA508395) | human gut metagenome | isolation source: healthy gut F | host: Homo sapiens
TCGGTCGCAGGGCGAGCACCTTTGAAACCGGCACCCTTCGCTATCGAGCTCGAATCGGCCATTTCCGCCGCGCCGCGCCCAACATACGCGAGCGTTGGTGGTTTGATGGTCTCGGCCGCATAGGAAACCGCAAATGAGCAAAGCAGGTAACCCCAGCGCCGAAATCTCGGCGGAGAGACGTAGTGCCTGCGCGCGAAATCGTGCAGTCCCGGCCGCACGCAGGGTTTCCTGGCCATGCGGTCCGGTACGGCATCACGGTCCAGCGAAGACTCTTCATCGGTCAAAGCGAAGCTCTTCACACGTCACCTCGTATTCCTTCGGCCCCGTGATATGCACCACATACAATCCGTCAATCGCAGCAGCTGCTTTTTGGCGAGCGACGAGATAGCGGCGTTGATGTGACGCGCACCCAGGCTTCCGCCGAAAACGAGCAGCATCGTAGCATCTTGCGGAATGCCCAGCATTTCCCTGCCCCTGTTCGCGCGTAGCGAGCACCGAAGAACGCACCGGGTTGCCCGTGACGATGAGCTTGGATGCGTCGGCGATGTCTTTGCCGGCAACCTCATAGGTAAGCGCGACGGCAGCGGCCTTCTTGCCCAAGAATTTATTCGCCATGCCCATGACGGAATTCTGTTCATGCACAACCACCGGCACGTTCAGCTGCTCGGCCGCCATGCCCACCGGAATGGACACATAATCCCAAAGCCGACAACGGCATCGGGTCGAACTTCGCACATCCACGCCTTCGCCTTGCGGGCCGAGCGCAAAATTTTTAGCGAAGAGGTGACGAGCGTATGGGGGACGCTCGCGATCGAACCCCGAAGCCTCGAAAGCCACGAACGGAATGTCGGTTTGACCGACCAAGCGCGCCTCAACGCCCTGCGGCGTGCCAGCGAAAAACACTTCGTGGTCGCATTCTTGCAAAATCTCAGCCAGTAAGAGCGGGTTGATGTGGCCGGCCGTTCCGCCGCCCGTAAGAACGAATTTCATCGTGAGTTCCTTCCGCTGCCGCGACGATTGGCGCCGCGCTCCATTCAGAATCATGGCGTCGCGACGCCCGCGAGCCCAAAGAAGCATTTCCCTCTGGGCGAGACGAGCCTCGCGAAGCGTTTCTCGATGCGCCGCCGCGCGAGCCATAAGGCCGCCAAACGGGTCGCCATGAGAGAGTGCCTCGAACGAGCCGAGGCATCGACGACGGGCGCCGATTCAGACGAAGAGAAGCGCGAACGCGCTGGCGGTTCGTCTTCCACGCGAATATAGTTCAGGTTCGCTCGACGTCGCTCGGCGCTCGCACGATGCGGCGTAAGCGCTTCTTCGCCCGCACACGCGAAACCGACATGATGATACCCACCATCAAAGCGACGCCACAACCGACGATCCGCCTGACGAAATGAACGGCAGGGGCTTGCCCGTGGGGAACAATCCCGTAGCGCAGGCCATATTCAAAAACGCCTGGCCCACAAGCATGCAGGTAAGGCCGCCGGCAATCATCGTGCCGAAGTCGTCGGCGGCGCGCTTGGCAATAAGCAAACCGGCACACGAGCACCGCCACAAAAAAGCGCGATGACGAACAGTGCACCGACAAGGCCGAGCTCCTCGCCGATAATCGAGAAAATGAAGTCGGTTTCAGCCTCGAGGCAATATAAGAACTTCTCGCGAGAATTGCCCAAGCCAACGCCCAGAATGCCGCCTTCAGAAAACGCGAAGAACGAGCGAATCATCTGGTAGCCCGTATCGTACTGGTCGCTCCATGGGTCAAGCCATACCGAAACGCGGTCGGCGCGATATCCTGCGATGCCGAATACGCCGCCCACCACGACAGCTATGCCGAGCACAGCGACGAAACGCCCAGGAAGCCCGCCGAGCCACATAACCACGAAGGCGCCTAACAAGAATGACGACGGCAGAGCCCATGTCCGACTGCGTTTTTACAAAAAAAAGAGAAGCGGGAACAAGACGAGCACAAAAGCGGCAATGAGCGCCTGTTTCATATCGCGAATCTGATCGCGATATTCAAAAGCTACCTTCGCCGCAGCCACCACAAGCATGATTTTGGCGAATTCCGTCGGCTGCACGCTGAAACCACCGATATAAATCCAACGCGTGGCGCCAAGAATATTCGTGCCAATAACAGGAACGGCCAAAAGCAGAGCGGCGCATATGCCCCAAAGCACCCAAAAGTAGGGGCCGCCCTGCAACGATCGGTAATCGCGCGTATACACGAACAGGGCCAGAGCAGAGCCGAACACGACGAATATCGCCTGCTTCACAACGTACGAGGTAGCCGACTCGCCATTATGGATCGCCTCAACCGTCGATGCCGAAAACACCATGACAATGCCGATGAGCACAAGCAGGGCAACCGCGACCAGAAGGCCCAAACGCGGCATCATGATGTCGGCGGGCACACTGCCCCCGTGCGCCGCCTCTTCTATTCAATTCAGGAAGCCGGCAGACGAGCCGGCACGCGTCGCTCAGGCCACCGGCTACAACCTAGCGCCCAGGCATTGCTAATGAACGCAACGAGCTGCTTGAAGACTTTGCCGCGGTGCTCGAACGAGTCGAACTCGTCAAACGACGAACAGGCAGGAGAAAGCACGACCTCATCGCCGGGCTGAGCCATGGAAATCGCCGTATCGAGCGCGTCTTCCCATATGCTCGGCGCGAACATGTTTCACGCTCGCGTTCGCGAACGCATCAGAAGCGCTCGCCCGCCGCGCCAAAGCACCCACAGCCTTGCATTTCGCGTCGCACGCCTCAACGAAGCTCGTCAAGGTCGGTTCCCTTGTCGTTGCCGCCGAGCAAGAAAATGGCGGTGTGAGGAGCAACACGCCGAAAGCGCCTTCAGCGTGGCGTCCACGTTGGTCGCCTTGGAATCGTTCACGAACTTCACGCCGCCGATTTCCGCCGCACGGCTCCAGACGATGTTCGAGCGGCTTAAAGGACACGAGGCCCTCGCGCACCTGAGGCGGCGCCAACGCCGCACGCAAGCGCAGCCCGCAGCCCGCCGCGAGCGCGTTGGACACGTTATGCCTCGCCCTTAATCAGAAGATCGTCTTCGCCCCGAGCTCCACTTCTTCGCCCCTTGAAATCGACGCGCAGCATATTGCCATCGAGGATGCGGCGTTTTCAGACCCGCAAGCCTCCTTCATGGAATAATCGATGCCCGCGGCGCACCTACGGGAATGTAGTCGAAAAGCTCGCTTGGGGTCGTTCTTGAATTCTTTCACGCAATCACGCGTCACATCGCACACGGCGTCGATGACGAGCGTGCCCTGATTCTGCTCGGGTTCGCATACACCTGCTTTTTCGCCCGGCATACGCCTCAAACGTCATGCCAATGCAGATGGTCGGGCGTGATGTTGAGCAGCACGGCGACCTCGGGCGCAAACGCCGCCTGGCAGCTCGCCAGCTGGAACGAGCTCGCCTCGCACACACGTCGGCCTCGCCGTTGGGCCTCGATGCACATATTGCCGATGTTGCCCACAGCGGCAACGCGCTCGCCGGCGCACTTCAAAATATGCGTGATAAGCGACGTCGTGGTAGTTTTGCCATTGGTTCCCGTCACGGCAACCCAACGACTATCTGCAGGGCTTTCGCGCCAAGCGAATTCCACCTCGGAAAATGACCTCAGTCAAGCCCGCCTTCGCATTTTCGTAAAACAGGAGAACTGGGAAATGCCCGGGCTCACGTGCACGTCATAGGTGTCTTTGAAGGTATACATGTCAAACACCACATGCGCGCCAAGCGCCTCGCAGCGCGCGGCGAACTCGAGCGCGGCATCGTTTTATCGCCAGCCGCGATGGTCACGCTCTTCACGCGGCCGCCGAGCAAATTCAGGCAATACGACGCAGCAGCCTTGCCGCTTTTGCCCCAAACCAAGATAAGCACGTCGCCCAGCACGTTGGCGCGGCCTTGGTTCCTTCGATGATAGAAGCGCCCATGACACTATCCCTTTCCATCGGCGTTTAAGCGACCATGCCCATGACGATGGGCTGAATAACAACAGCACGAAGCCGAAACCGGCAAGCGCGCCCGAAACGATCAGAATCGAATGACGACCTTCGTTTCGCTCCAGCCCTTCTTCTCGAAGTGGTGGTGCAAAGGCGCCATAAGGAACAAGCGCTTTTCGTGCGCTTGTAATGCACGACCCGAATAACCGGCACGCCTCAGCAACGAACAGACCGCCGCCGATGATGAGCGAGAACACTTCGGTTTTCGTAATGATGGCGATGCAGGCAAGCGCCGAGCCCAGCGCGAGCGACCCCGTGTCGCCCATGAAAATGTCGGCCGGATACGCGTTGAACCAACAAAAGCCCACGCATGCGCCCGCCATGGTGGCGGTGGCGAACACGGCCATAGGAAGCATATTCTCGCGATACGCGATAGCGGCCATAACAATCATTACAACCATGACCGTTCCGGCGGCCAAACCATCGAGGCCATCGGTCAAATTCACCTCCGCATTGGACATACCGATGATGAGCAAATAGCAGAACACGAGGTACAGCCAGGGGATATCAAAGCGAGCCATCGGGGCAGATGGGGGCACGGAATAGACGTGGTGAGCACGCCGAAATTCCACGGCTGCAAAAACGGATTTGCACGGTGGGGGCTAATGCCGGCAATTGACGACATAAAGCGTGAACAGCGTGGCGATGAACTGGCCGATGAGCTTGCCTTTGGAAGGCGTCAAGCCAAGGAGGCGCTCATGGATAACCTTTTCGGCATCGTCAAAAACAGACCCAAAGCCGCGGTGCACAGCGTCGCAAGAAGCGCCGCGACGAAGCTCCACGAAGGAGGCACCACCAAAGCACGGTAATCACAATGGCGATGAGCATAATGACGCCGCCCATGGTAGGCGTGCCTTGCTTCACCAAATGGCTTTGCGGGCCGTCGGCGCGCACCTGCTGACCAATATGCGTGCGGGTGAGGAGGCGAATCCAGGCCGGCATGAGCGCCATGGTCAAAGCCGTGGCGACGATGAAGCCCAGGAAACACCAGAAACGACGGGTATGCGGAAAACAGCGAGCTCAGCATTATTCGATGATCCTTCAACGACTCGATCAAGGCCCATATAGTGCGAGGCTTTCACCAATACGGCGTCGCCTTCGGAAATGGTTTTCGAAACGTAGGCGAGCGCCTCGTCGGCGTCGTTCACGCAGACGATATGCTCACGCGGCATGCCTGCCTCTTCGGCGGCGCGGGCCATGCCCGCGACAGGTCGCCCGTGCACACGAGCACATCGATGCCCGCCTCGGCCGCGACGCGACCGGCCTTCGCGTGGCCCTCGACGCTCGATACCCCGAGTTCGCCCATATCGCCGAGCACGGCAATGCGACGGCCCGCGGTCTCATACGATACGAAAGCGTGGCAAGAGCAGCGCACATCGATTCGGGAGCGGCATTGTAGGCGTCGTTGAACACCACGGCTCCGCACTTCGCGCGCACGAGTTCAGCGCGGCCCGATTCAGGCTGAGCCTGGGCAAGAACTGTTGCAACTTCGGAAAATTCCATGCCCGCCGCTATGCATACCGCCGCGGCGCCCATGCGTTCGAAAAACGTTTTGCGCGCCGCGCAAAGAAAGCGCCACCTGCTCGCGGCAACGCTCGCCGCCCACAAGCGCCACGCGCGCACAATTCGAATCGCGGACGGCCTTCGGGGTCAATGGTGACATTTTCGGCCCACGGCGCTGTCGGCAGCCCATGCGCCCAAAGAGGCATCGGGCTCGCCGAGCGCGGAAAACGCGCATACATTCACGCCACGCTCGACAAGGCGCGCATGCTCGGCCATAAACGCCGATTTATCGCAGTGCCGGCATTCAAAAACGCCCAGCCGCCCTCGGGCAGCGCATCGAGCAGCTCCGCTTTCGCGAGCGCGATGTTGTCACGCGTTTTCAGATATTCCAAATGGGATGTGCCCACGATGGACACGACACCCAAGCTCGGCTTCGCCATGGCGGCGAGGTGCGCGATTTGGCCCGGGCGATCCATGCCCATCTCAACGACGAGCATCTGGGTCGACGCGGGCGCCGTGAGCACCGTGTAGGGGCACCGAGTTCGTTATTGAAGTTGCCCTTCGTCGCCCAGGTTTCATATTTCGTAGAGAGGATGTCGCGCACGAGGCCTTTGGTAGTGGTCTTCCCCACCGAGCCGGTGACGCCAATCACCGTGGCGGAAAGCGTTGCACGCCATGCGGCGGCGATTTTCGGCAATCGCTTCCGCCGTATCGGCAACTTTGAGCACGCAAGCGCCGGCAGCATGGGCCGCATCAAGCGCCGCATCGTCAAGCTCACGCGTGCACAGCACTGCCACGGCGCCCGCCTCGATCGCGGGAAACCACAAAGGCGTGACCATCGACGCGCTCGCCAACGATGGCCGCGTACACGAAGCCCGGCTTCACCTCGCGAGAGTCCCACGTAAAGGCCCAAGACCGCACCATCGCGGCTCTCGGGCTCCACGAGCACGCGAGCATCGCATGCCTCAATTACACGTCCTATTTCGAGTTCCATTCAATCCACCTCAACGGAATCGCTTAATCAGGCAAAACGCCGCACGAAGGCGGCGTTTACTTCTGCGCGATTTTATATCGGCTACTTGCTTCGGTCATTATATCTTTAAACACCTCGCACGTATTTCGCTCGTAAGGCACATGGTTCACACCGACAAAACACACCAGATTCGAAGTCGCGTTTGGTGAAACCCACAAAGTCGAGGTTATACATGTTCTTCACGTAGGAGCCCGTATCGTCGGCGTATTCTGCCGTACCGGTTTTGCCCGCCGTCGTATAGCCTTCGACGGCAGCCGTTTGCCCGTGCCGTTTTCCACAACGCCTACCAGCATGTCGGTAAGCGGCGCGATGGCATCGGTGTTGTCGATGATCCGCTCGCTATCCCACGTGACCTCCTCTCCCGAAGAGGGCTTCGAGATAAGGAAATGCGGCGTATGGGCAACGCCCGCGCCACTCGCGATGGCCCCATAAAGCGCGTGATCATAAGGACTCAGCGAAATGCCCTGGCCGAACGTTACGTTGTATGACTGAATGAGCGACCACGCTCACATTGGTCAAATAGCCTTCAGCTTCGCCGGGGCAGTCTACGCCCGTAGCATCATTGAGGCCGTATTTGCGAATCTTGTCATACAAGCCGTTGAAGCCCAAATGTTGTTGCACGAGAAGCGACGTGCCGACGTTCGACGATTGCGCGAGCACCTCGGCCGCGGTCATCGTAGTTGCGGCGCGTTCGTGGGCGTCAGAGATTTTGTACTCGTCCGCCTCAAGATACACCGGGCAGTCCACCGTAGTTTGGGCGGTAATGCCGCCCGCCTCAAGCATCGCGCAGAATGACGCGGTCTTGAAAATGGAGCCGGCTCGAACTGCGTGGTAATAGCTTTCACCGACGTAGCGCCCCTCTTCGATGTTGCTGCGGTCGGAGGGATCCAAATAAGGCGTTGAGGCGATGGCGATAATGTCGCCCGAATCGGCGTCGTAAAGCACGGCTGAACCGTCTTCACCGCCAATGTAGCTCACGCCCTTCGCAAGGCGCTCTTCGACATATTGCTGCATGTCGATATCGATAGAAAGAACAATGTCTTGGCCATCTTTGGCGGGCTCGTCAACTTCGGTGCCGCCTGGGATAGGCATGCCGTATGCGCCCTGCTGCAGCACGGAGCTTGCCCGGCTCGCCCTTCAAAATGCTGTCGTAATACAGTTCAAGACCGGTTTGGCCGTTGCCGTCGACATCGACCAAACAAGAATTTGGCCCCGCGATGCTGCCATACGGATACACGCGCTTCATGTCGTCAAGGAAATAAATGCCATCGAGGCCGAGGGCTTGGCCTCTTCGCCTTTATCTTGGTCGACCTTGCGCTTCACGTATGCGAACGTGGTGTTTTCGGTCGAAAGGGCGCCTTCGTAGATGGACGCGTCGCCGCCAAGCACGCCGGCAAGCTTCTCGGCCGTGCTTTTCACGTCGGTGATTTCTTTCGGATTGCAATAGATGGTCGTCGCCTGCACGTCAGAGGCGAGCACTTTGCCATTGCGGTCATAGATCGTGCCGCGGCGAGGCGAGAGCTCAACCGACACCGTGCGCGAATTGGCAGCCTGGGTGCTGTAATCATCGGCAAGAATAATCTGAAGCTGGACGAGACGTCCTACGAGCAACAAAGGATGATTCAAAAAAGCCCAGGAGCACCCTAAAGCGATTTGAGCCGAAGGAATATTTCGGCGCCTGACGGCGCGCGTCGCGAGACACGAATCGCACCTAGCCTTGGCTTGCCATAGAAGACAAGCTTCCGGAAAGCGAAAGGTTGCCCGAAGCGTCGGTCGCAACGACGTCGGCGCCAAGCTCGATGCTTTCGGTAGCGGCGGCGCCGCCATTCCGAGGCCCTCAGCCGCGGGCGAATGTGAGTGGAGTTGGAAAGCTGGCTCTGCTGCTGCACCTCAAGATCATTGCCGAGCGTGCGCTCGTTGGCGATTGCGTGGAAAGCTCATCGGTTGCAATAGTCGTGGTTACGCTCGCCGCGGAAAAGAAGCACACGAGCGCATGCAAAAATCGCGATAACGATCGCCACGGCGAATACAACGCTCACCACGCCAAAAATGCTCTCGGGCACACCAGCATGATTGACGCCATTGCGGCGTCCGGGCATGTTACATTGACATCGGGGTTGCCCTGCCTGCGCAAATCGGGCGCGGCAGAACCATGGACATAGGCCGGCTGGGAGGCGCGGTATGAATCGTATTGTCTCATGCCTGCCTCCTTTCTGTGTTTATGCTGCGTTTACAGTCGGCGTATCGACCATCTGGGCACCAGAGCGCCTATCTGATCTTTTCTGCAACGCGCAGCTTTGCGCTGCGTGCGCGCGGGTTAACTTCAATTTCCGCCTCGGTGGGCAGAATGGGTTTGCAGGTAATCACTTTCAACGCGGGATTCGCGCCGCACACGCACACCGGAAAACCGGGAGGGCATGTGCATTTCTTCGAATGCTCGGCAGCTTCCTTCACCGCCCTATCTGCCAGGGAGTGATAGCTGATGACCGCGATGCGACCGCGGGATTCAACCACCGAATGGCGGCATCAAGACCTCGACGGAGCACGGTAAGCTCGCCGTTCACTTCGATGCGAAGCGCCTGGAACGTTCGCTTGGCGGGATGCCCGCCAGCGCGACGCGCCGAAGCGGGAATGGCCGCTTTAATAATGTCCACGAGTTCGCCCGTCGTTTCGACGGGTGGCTCTCGCGGCGCTCCACGATGAATTGCGCAATGCGACTCGCCCACTTCTCGTCGGGTAGTCGCGAATGATCAGGTGAGCTCTGCTGCGGATAAGGTGTTAACGAGCTCTGCTGCGGTTATGGTTTGTCTACCCGGGTCCATTCGCATGTCCGGCAAGGCGTCTTCCCTGAACGAGAAGCCACGCTGCGGGAGGTCAGGGAGTTACGGTGAGGAAACGCCAAGGTCGAACAGAATCGCATCGATTCCAAGGGACCTGCGCTTCCACCAGCAATTCATCAAGACGCCGAAGTTTCCGCGAAGCAACGCATGACCTCGCATGCGTTTTCGGTGGAAGCCGAAGAGAGGCGCTTCTTGGCGGCAGCCAAGGCCATTTCGTCCTGGTCGATGCCGATAAGAAGGCCGCCTTCCCCAAGCCGTTTGGCGACTTCGGAAGAATGCCCTGCTCCGCCGAGCGTTGAATCCACGAACGTGTGCTGTGGTTTAAGGTTCAAGTGCTCGGGCACTCGGCAAACAGGACCGGTGTATGCCTGTATTGGTTTGTCATTTCTTCCACGTCAGAACTCCCTACGAATAGAGCAGGCATCAAGATCGTGCTCGCCAGCAGGTTTTCACGACGCGTGGTATCCCCAAATGTCGAAGTGGCTGCCAGCGCCAACCAAGGTGACTTCCTTGTCGATGCCCGCGCGCTCGCGCAAGCTCTGCACACAGGTGATGCGGCCCGCGGGTCCATGGTCACCGGAGTCGCATTGCCACGAAGGATGCTATTCAGCAACATGCCATTGCTCACGCTTGTTGGGGTCAAAGCCACCGCGTTTTCAAACAGGTGTCGATCCATACGTCGAAAGCTTCGTTGGTATACACCGACGAAACTCGTTTCGCGCATCGGGAACAACGACCATTTGGGTTTCCTCGGTCAGAAGCTTGCGAATAGACGACGGCAAGACAGACGCCCCTTGGCATCGAGCTTATGACGATATTCGCCATTGAGCCCAGCCATGGACACCTCCTTTGTTCGTTGTTATTCGCGCGTTTCGTAACGCCGGTGCCGCCATTTTATCCCACTTTGCCCCACTCCACAACAAATTCGCCCCCCAATTCCTCCCCCATCGCCCCTTCCCCTTCCCCTCCACTTCCACCGCCTTTTCCTCTACCGGCGCAGGACCTCAAAGCTATTTCGCGCAAAAAATGAAAAAAGCGGAGCACAACATCTTGTGCTCCGCTTTGCGCGAATGAAAAAAAGTCAGTGGGAGAAATTGGGAAAAAATTTTACCGGATGCACCCGAATTCCGAAAAAACGAGCGCGAATGTGACGAACATGGGCGCAGAAGGCGCTGAAGCCAAATCAGGTCGAAGTGACTTGTGCAAGGAATGAAACGGCCGCCATATATAGTGGCCGGCGAAAAGCGCTCTTTCCTCGTGACGCGCACCGCACGTTGGGGCTATGCGCGAGGATGTGCCGAAGGGTATTCCTCGCGAATGTGAGCGCGGCTGACATGCGTGTAGATTTGCGTGGTTGAAATATCGGAATGCCAAGCATTTCTTGAATGGCGCGCAAATCGGCGCCGCCCTCGAGCATATGGGTCGCGAAGCTATGGCGAAGCATATGCGGATGCAAATCGGCGATGCTTCAAATGCGCCACAATGCGATGCACCGCCTGACGCGCGTCATGCGCGCGCGCCGCGGGTATTCAGGAAACCCACCGCCGGTGAGCCTTTGCCCTTTCATGGAAACTCCGCACGGAACCGCCGTATGCGTACGCTTTCAGCGCCATCTCGGCCGTTCCCGGAAATAGGCACGAAGCGCTCGCGCGAGCCCTTGCCGAGCACGCGCACCACCCGCCGTCGAAATCAATGCAGCCCATATCGAGGCTCACGAGTTCGCTTGCACGCAAACCGCAGCCATACAATATCTCGAGCATCGCCTTGTCGCGCTGCGCTCGGGGGCCTTGCCGAAAGGTTGGTCGAGCAATGCATTGATTTGGGCAACGGAAAGCGCATCGGAGCAAACGATCGGGCCTTTGGGGCAGAGAAATCGATTCTGCCGGGTTCGTTGCACCAGCCTCATCTGAAAGTCCGCGGCGAAGCCCTTCACCGCCAAACGCGGCGGGAGATAGTCGACGCGGATACCCCCGATATTTCGACCAGGTCGGACCAAAGGCGACGATATCGGATGGGGACGCGTCGCATGGCGCTCTTAACTCAGGCCGCGGCCAGAAGAAACGCGTGTCGGTAATCGCGCAAATCAGACTCGTACGCCGCAAGCGTGAGGCGACGACCAGATAATCTCCTCGCCGTACGCCTCGAACGCTCGCGGACTCTCGGCGGCGACACCTTGCAGGGGTAGGCGCCCAAGCGCATGGTGCCACCCTTGTCCTCGATGTCCTCCTGTTCGGGCATAAGGTCGATCACGGGGTATTCCGCCTGCTCGTCGAATTCGGCCGACGTGGCGCCCGGCATACCGGCAACATCGCGGGCGAACTCGCATACCGCCGCCTGAAGCCCCAGGCAGATGCCGAGGAACGGAACCTTGTGCACGCGGGCATAGCGCGCTGCGGCGATCTTCCCCTCGAAGGCGCGCTGACCGAAGCCGCCCGGCACGAGAATGCCGTCCATCGAGCCGAGCGTCTCCTCGGCGTTGTCGTCGGTGAGCTCCTCGCCATCGATAAGGTGCACTTCCACGTGGCGTCCCTCGTGGACGCCCGCATGCCCGAGCGCCTCGATGACGGAGAGATACGCGTCCGGAAGCGAAACGTACTTGCCCACGACCGCAATGTCGACCTGGCCTTCGCAGTTGTCCGCCGCCTCGAGGAACGACTTCAGCGGCGTCAGGTCGATCGGGCGCACCTCAAGCCCGAGCTTGTCGAGGACCTTCACGTCGAAGCCCTGCTCATCGAGGGCAAGCGGCACCTCGTAGATGGACGGCGAGTCGACGCAGGCGAGCACGTCCTCGGTCGCCACGTCGCAGAACAGCGCGATCTTCTCGCGCACCTTGTCGGTAATCTCGTGGTCGGAGCGGCACACGATGAAGTCGGGCTGCACGCCAATGGAGCGCAGCTCCTTCACGGAATGCTGCGTCGGCTTGGTCTTCACCTCGTGGGCTGCTGCGATGTAGGGAACGAGCGTCACGTGCACGAAGAGCACATCGCCCGGGTCCTTCTCTTTCTTAAACTGGCGGGCAGCTTCGATGAACGGCTGGGACTCGATGTCGCCGATCGTGCCGCCGATCTCGGAGATGACGATGTCGGCGTTCGATTGGGAAGCAATGCGGCGCAGACGTTCCTTAATAGCCTCGGTCACATGCGGGATGACCTGCACGGTTCCGCCGAGGAAGTCGCCGCGGCGCTCGCGCGCGATAAGCGTCTGATAGATGGAACCCTGCGTGAAGTTGGATTCGCGCGAAAGGGACTCGTCGATAAAGCGCTCGTAATGGCCCAGGTCAAGGTCGCCCTCATGGCCGTCGTCGGTAACGAATACCTCACCATGCTGGAACGGGAACCATGGTGCCCGGATCGACGTTCAAGTACGGGTCCATCTTCTGCATAGTCACCTTGTAGCCGCGCGCCTTGAGCAGATGCCCCAAAGACGCCGCCGTAATGCCTTTGCCCAATGATGAGACAACGCCGCCCGTCACGCGGAGGCTTTATGCGCATCGGTTTCGACAATGACAAATATATCGCCCTGCAGGCGGAACATATTCGTGAGCGCATCGGCCAGTTTGGCGGAAAAGCTGTACCTCGAGTTCGGCGGAAAGCTCTTCGACGACCACCACGCAAGCGCGTTTTGCCAGGCTTCCAGCCCGACAGCAAAATTCCGCATGCTCAAGCAGTTCGCCGACGATTGGAAATCATCGTCGCGATCAACGCCAACGATATCGAGAAAAACAAGATGCGCGGCGACTTGGGCATTACCTACGACGAAGACGTGCTGCGCCTGCTCGATATTTTCGCGAACATGGGCTTCGCCACGGCCGGCGTCGTTATCACGCGCTACGAGAACCAGCCTTCCGCCGCGGCATTCCGCCAGAAGCCTCGTCGCTCGGCGTGAAAGAGCTATCTGCACTACCCCATTGCCGGGTACCCCTACGACACCGCGCGCATCGTCTCCGACGAGGGCTACGGCAAAAACGAGTTCGTGGAAACGACGCACCCGCTCGTCGTGGTGACCGCGCCCGGCCCTGGATCGGGCAAGATGGCCACCTGCCTCTCGCAGCTCTACCACGAGCACAAGCACGGCATCCTGGCTGGATACGCGAAATACGAGACGTTCCCCATTTGGAATCTGCCGCTGAAACATCCCGTCAACATCGCCTACGAGGCCGCGACAGTCGATCTGGACGACGCGAACTGCAATCGACCCCTTCCACCTGGAGGCCTACGGGAAGACAACGGTGAACTACAACCGCGACATGGAGATCTTCCCCGTACTAAGAGCATGCTCGAAGGAATCGCAGGAGAGAGCCCCTACCAGTCGCCCACCGATATGGGCGTGAACATGGCGGGGCTCGCAATCGTGGATGACGACGCCGTGCGCGAGGCCGCGAAGATGGAAATCGTGCGCCGCTATTTCGCCGCCGCCGTTGACCAACGCCGCACGGGCACGCATCTCGACCAGGTGCAACGCCTCGAACTGCCATGAACCAGGTGGGTGTCGACGCGAACTTCTCGCCTGCGCGAAAAGCGGCGCTTCTGAAGGAAGAGGCGACCGGAGCACCCGCAGGCGCCATGGTGCTGCCCGATGGCCGCGTAGTCACCGGCAAAACCTCCAACCTGCTTGGCGCGGCATCTTCCCTGCTCATGAATGCCCTGAAGGGCGTTTCGGGCGTTGACGAAGACCTTTTCGTCATTTCTGCCGGTTATCGAGCCCATTTGCAAACTGAAGAAGAACACTCTGCACGCGAACAACCCTCGCCTGCATTCCGACGAAACGCTGCTCGCGCTTTCCGTAAGTTCCGCAACCGACCCCGTGGCCAAAAGAGCTCATCGACCACGCCGGCGACCTGCGCGGCTGCGACGCATTCTTTCAGCGTGATTATTTCGGAAACCGACGAAGCTCTACCGCACGCTCGGCATCAACGTGTGCTGCGAACCGAAATACGAAAAGCGCCGCTTCTTCCATAAGTAAATTGCCAGTGGCAATTTACTTCCCCAACTCCCTGCGCCCGAGCGGGCGCCACCCGGCTCGGCGCAAGCCGAGGCCGGGCCTTTTTCGGCGGTCTTCCGACCGCCGTACACAGCCGACGCTGCGCTGGGTTTTTATGCGGCATCTTGGCTTTCGTACGTCGCTCGCGTACCAAAGTACGCTTCGCTCCTCTCTTAAGCCAATCTGCTCGCCTAAAACCCATGCTCGCTGACGTCTTTGAGAATGAGAGTCTCCACTTAACGCTCGCGCCCAAACGAGGCGCTCCCAGCTCGAAACCGTATTGAGCCATAAAAAATGCCCGCATTGCTGCGGGCATTTTGTTTACTGCTGCGATCGTCGCTGAAGAACACCCTCGACGCTTCGGCATAGAAGCCATCGCTCTTATAGCGCAACAGAATGGTGGGGTTGTTGCTTTTGCGCACCAGCACGCGATCGATGGGCTCGTCGAGAATCACAATCTCGCCATCGACGAAGTAGCTCGCCTCGCGGCTTTCAGGGTTCTTCGAGAGGTCGATTTCCACAATATCGCTCGGGCCGGTAATGACCGAACGCGAAAGCAGCGTATGCGGAGCCAACGGCACAACGACCAAACCGCGGAACTCGGGCGAGCACAGAGGGCCGCCCGCGGAAAGCGCATAGGCGGTAGAGCCCGTTGCCGACGAAACGACCAGACCGTCACCGCGCATGTCGACCACATGCGTGCCAGCGATGTTGATGCCGAAATCGATGATGCGGCCCAACTCGCCGCGCGTGACCGAGAACTCATTCAGCGCGAAACGGCTTGCGACCTGGTCTCGCCGCTCCACAGCTCAATATGCAGGCTCGAGCGCTCCTCGCGCACCACATCGCCCGCAAGCGCAGCCGCGACGATGGGAATCACGCCATCTTTGGAAGAATTAACGAGGAAGCCCAAGTGGCCGAAATTGATGCCCAAAATAGGCACGCGATGCTTGCCCACAAGACGGGCGGCGCGAAGCATGGTTCCGTCGCCGCCAGGAAACCACCATGTCGAACGACTTCACATCGATGTCGTCGCACATATCGATGACCGACTCGATGGAAAGCGGCATGGAATCGAGTTCGGTATGCCCAATTCCCTGCGACTCAAATACGTCGCAAGCATCATCGACGCGTCGATGGCCTCGGCGTTGGGTTGTTGCGGATAATCAGGATGTTCATGGTGCCTCGTTTCACGATTTGTACCGCTCGCGCTATGATTGCGGTTGATTTGCAATCGACTTTAACCGCATTAGTATACCCAAACATTAAGGGCAACATGACTACTACGAACAATTCCATAACGAACGAAACCCAACGAAGACGCAGAAGGCGCCGCCTCTGACGTCGCAAACGTCGGATCGTCCGCCGCGCTCATTTCATTCTTCGTCATTATCTCGCGTATCACCGGCTTCATGCGCACGTGGGCGATGGCCTTAAGGGTCTACCATGCTCGCAAGTTCTATCGGGTGGCGAATAACCTTCCCCAACATGCTCTACGAGCTCGTTGTGGGCGGCATGCTGGTAACCGCGTTTCTGCCCGTCTACGTTTCGGTGAAAGACAGACTCGGCGTTAAGGGCGGCAACGAATACGCGTCGAATTTGCTTTCGCTCACATTCATTCTGCTTGGTTTCGTCTCGCTGCTCTGCACCATTTTTCGCGCCAGCGCTCATTTACACCAAAGCTTCATGAACGACCAATCGACGATGGGCGACGCCATCTTCTTCTTCCGATTCTTCGCGATGCAAATTGTGTTCTACGGCATTTCGACCATCGTAAGCGGCCTGCTCAACGCTTCTCGCGATTACCTGTGGTCGTCGGCTGCGCCCTATCTTCAACAACATCATCGTAACCGTGACCTTCGTCGCATACGCCTTTGTCGCACCGAGCAATCCCGAACTCGCTAAGCTCATCATCGCAATCGGCAACCCGCTTGGCGTGTTCATGCAAATGGCTATTCAGCTGCCGGCGCTGCGCCGAAACGGCATCGAATTGCGCCCTCATGTCGACCTGCATGACCCCGCACTCAGGAAACGCTTTCGATCGGCGTGCCCGCCGTCGTGGTTATGACCGCCGGCCTCGTGATCGTTTCCGTTCAGGAATTCAGCCGCCTACGGCTGCCTTGACAATGGTCCTTCCATCATTGCGTACGCGCGCCTGTGGTTCACCACCCCCTCACGCCTTCCTCGGTGCCCATCACCACGACCATGTTCACTGAAATCTCGCACATGATTGCAAGGGCGACACCGACTCCTTCAAAAAGCGCGGCGTGGTCTCGGGCAGCAAGCAGATCCTGTTTTCATGCTGCCGTTCATGCTCTATCTCATGGTGTTTGCAGAACCCCTGGTCACGCTCTCTATCCCATCGGCGCATTCACGCAGGAAAACATTTGGCAAATCGCAAGCTATCTCATCGTGCTTTCAATTTCGCTGCCGTTCTATGCAGTGAATACCTATTTGCAAAGGCGTTTTCCGCGCTGCGCGCAATGAAGCCTTATTCGGGCCTTATGCTGTGCGCGTCCGTTTTGCAGATCGCATTCATCATGGTATTTTCAACGCCGGCCGCAGGCGCGCCAGCCTCGGCATCGTCGCCGTTGCTTTGAGCGAAACGGTCTTCTACATCGTACTCGATGTGGCATGCTTCGCATATCTGCGCCATCGACTTGGCGCGTTTGGTTGGCGGCATGGTCATCGGCCGTTCGCTCGTTCGTCCTCGGCGCCGCGGGCGCCTTCGCGGGCTGGCTTGTGATGAGGGATGCATGGTAGTGGCGCCCATGAACGGCTCCATCGTCAATGCCCTCATCAGCATCGTCGCGAGGCGGCCTCACAGCACTTGTCGTGACCTTCGGCATCGCCTTGAAGCTTCACCTTGAAGAAGCGAGCTTCGTGGCAAACATTGCGAACAAAATCGCAGGCAAGCTTCGCCGATAAGAGCCAAATCAACCCTCATTCGCAAGACGAGCACTTCCCCGACCTGCCAAATGCTGTAGCGTTTTAGCAGGTCGAACCCCGAATGCTAAGACCTGTTAAATGCTCGTAGCATTTAACAGGTTGGGCCATTAGATCACATAAGGAAATAACGGCAAAGGACGACAGCTTCAAAAAATGCCGCGTTCAATGCTCGCGTGCTCAATGTGCAGAGCGTTCAACAGGCCGAGCCGCAGGTTGCAAAGGGTAATACCGGCAAAAACCCGGCAGCATCACAATGCCGCCGGGTTTTTATCGCAGTAAAACCTGCTTAACGCTACGAAGCATTTAACAGGTTTTTGAAACGGGTCGCGTAAAGCCGGGCTCGGTCGAGCAGCGGGCCATCTTCGGTAATGGCGACCGTTTTTTTTCAAAATGGGCGCTTGAATTTATGGTCGCGCGTCGTCACGAGCCAGCCATCACGGCCTACGCGCGTTTTACGAGTCCCCATGTTAATCATAGGCTCAATTGCCAGCACCATGCCAACCTCAAGCTCTATGCCGCTATGGGGGCGACCATAATTAGGCACATTAGGGTCTTCGTGCATATGACGACCAATGCCGTGGCCCACATAATCGCGAACAACACCATATCCCTTGCGCCTCGGCGATGCTCTGAACAGCATAGCCCAATGTCGCCGAGATGATTGCCAGCACGCGCAGCCGAGAGGCCCGCCCATGCATTTCTCAGTAGTCTCGAGCAGCATGCAGCATCACTCGATACTTACCGATGGGATACGTCCAGGCATTATCTCAGCAGCCATCAACTGTGGCGCCCGTATCAATCGAAAGAATATCGCCTTCGCGAAGAATTTGCCTTAGACGAGGGAATACCGTGCACGATTTGATCATTCACCGAGGGGCGCAAATGGAACCGGAAAGCCGCCATAGCCCTTGAAGGCCGGGATTCCGCCTTCAGCACGAATGAGCGTTTCAGCCCAATTCATCGAGCTCGAGGCGTCGACACGCCTGGCTGCCGCCTCACCCACTTTGCGGGAACTAGGCGGAAAGCCGTCCCGCCTCTTTCATCGCCTCAATTTCTGCGGGCGATTTCTTAATGATGTTCAGCCTCATGAAAAGCCTTCTTTCAACGCATAACGCACGCCATGCTACCACAAAGAAAAGCCCGCTCCGAAGAGCGGGCTGCCAAGCTCATCGCATGGTGGATACGACGGTTGCAATTCAATGAAGGCTACTCAAGCCTGATCGAAGTTGCGAGAAACGGCAGGGTCGACAAATGCCAACGCCCATGGTGGAAGAAACCGTGATCGACTTGATGTACTTGCCCCTTGGCGAAGACGGCTTCATGCGAACAATCTCGTCGTACACGGTGCCATAGTTCTGGGCCAGCTGCTCAGCGGTGAAGCTCGCCTTGCCAATGATGATGAGCAATGCCGTAGCGGTCGGCGCGGTACTCGACGCGGCCGCCCCAGGCTCTTGAAATGGCCTTGGCAACGTCCATGGTCACGGTGCCGAGCTTGGGGTTCGGCATCAAGCCACGGGGGCCAGGATTTTTGCCCAGGCGGCCAACCTTGCCCATGAGGTTCGGGTAGCCACAGCAGCATCGAAGTTAATGTTGCCAGCCTGGATGTCGGCCACGAGGTCATCGGAGCCAACGATATCGGCGCCAGCCTCACGGGCGGCGTCAGCCTGCGCGCCCTCGGCGAAGACGGCAACGCGGACAGTTTTGCCAGAGCCGTTCGGCAGGGAAACCATGCCGCGCAGCTGCTGGTCGGCCTGACGCGTGTCGATGCCCAGACGGAAGTGAACTTCGACGGTCTCGTCGAACTTCGTGGAGCATTCCTTCAGACGAAAGGTTCATGGCCTCGACAGGGGGGCGTAAACCGTCCTTCTCGACCGGCGAGGGCGATTTGCGATTCTTGGAATTCCATGTCTTTCTATCCTTTCGTGGTAATGGCGGGTTTTCTTCAAACGCTTCCGCACGTGGTGATGGCGGGTCGTGAGACCCCTTCCACTTACAGTGCGTTCAAATAAACGCGATGCGAGATTACTCTTCGCGGCCAGCAAGGCAGCAGCGGCAAGCTTCTTGGAAGGCACATAAACCTTCTTCATCTCGCGGCCCTCGATGCGAACGCCCATGGAACGAGCAGTACCAGCAACGATCTCCATTGCAGCCTCAATGTCGTTTGCATTGAGGTCGGGCATCTTGGTTTCAGCGATCTCGCGGAGCTGATCGAGGGACAGCGTGCCCACGGTCTTCAGCTGCGGAATGCCAGAGCCGCTCTTAATACCGAGCTTTTCCTTGATGAGAACGGCCGCCGGAGGGAGTCTTTGCACACGAAGGTGAAGGTTTTTGTCCTCGTAGATGGTGATTTCAACAGGGATGATGGTGCCGGACTGCTCCTGCGTAGCGGCGTTGAACGCCTGGCAGAATTGCATGATGTTGACACCCTGAGCACCCAGAGCAGGGGCCGACCGGAGGGCCGGGTTAGCAGCGCCAGCCGGAATTTGCAGCTTAACGAAGCCGGTGACTTTCTTCTCAGCCATAGTCGTTAAACCTTTCAAAATGCCGTTTTTTATTTCCCATACACAGCCAAAGAGAAGCCCTGTCCACCCAGGCTCACAGCGGCTGCGGAATAGCCAAAATTAGATGGTCGCAACCTGGTCGAACGAAAGCTCGACAGGGGTTTCACGACCAAACATGGATACCATGACCTTGACTTTGCCAGCCTCAGGCATGACTTCAGAAATCGTGCCATCAAACTCGGCAAAAGGACCGAAACAACCTTCACAGACCTGCCCAACTTCCAAGGTTCGAGAACGGTCTTCTTGGGAGCAACTCGTGACGGTGCGTTTCATGATCTTGTTGAACTCTTCACGAGTCAACGGTTCCTGGGGTTGCCGAGGCTTCCCAAAAAACCAGTCACGCCTGGGGTGTTGCGAACCGCAGCCCAGCTGCGATCATCAAGATCCATGCGAACCAAAACGTAGCCCAGGAATACCTTCTTTTCGCTCTCAACGCGACGGCCGCCTTCTTTGATTTCGGTAACGGTCTCCGTGGGAATCTCAATCCGAAGACATTGTTCTCAAGACCCATCGTTTCGATGCGACTTTCGAGATTCGTCTTCACCTTGTCCTCATAACCGGAATAGGTGTGAAGGACATACCATTTTTCTTGCCATACTAGACACCTGCTCCAATGCTCGGAAATGCAAAACGAGATCGGCGTGACAATACAGGTTATCGAGCACGGCGACGAAGATGCCGAAGAACAGCAACGCACCCACGACAACACCCGTCAACGAAGGACTTCGTTTCGCGTGGGCCACGTAACGCGTTTCATCTCAGAGCGAACCTCTTTGAGGAACTTAAAGCGCTTCTTTTTGGTTTTTCGCCTTCTCGACGGCCTTCTTCTCCTGTTCTTAGCAGACCCTTCGGCCTTTTCTGAGCTTCAACCTCTTCAGCGGAGATGCCTTTGGCTTCGAGCTCGGCAGCTTTGCACTTTGCGCGCTTGGCGCGCTGCGCGCTTTACGCCCTCTGCGTTTTAGACTTTTTCGCCATAGTCTCTTTTTCTCTCACACATCTGATTCTTTGGGAAGAAACCGCCGAATCATCCTTGGAAATTAAATTTCCCCAAACACCAAAACAAGCAGCTTACGTACTTAAGCTGCTTGAACAAGCTGGCAGGCCAGGAGGACTCGAACCCACAACATGCGGTTTTGGAGACCGCCGCTCTACCAATTGGAGCTACTGGCCTATGCCCGTTTCCTAACCTCTGAAAAACTATCGAGTTTCCTTATGCAGGTGTGCTTTTGGCACCACTTGCAATACTTCTTCAACTCAATACGATCCAGGATTATTCTGCTTGTTTTTTTTGGTCGTGTAGTTGCGGCGCTTGCACTCGGTGCAGGCCAGGGTGACCAATCGTACGCATGAACTCTCCTTTAAGCCGTCTTCGAAATTCAAGTTTGAATCTGTACACACATACAACAATGACTCAGCTGAAGAAGTGGAGCTCGATTGCTCTGCAGGCTCCCTGTTAACCAGTAATCAAATGGCTCTTAAAAAGTTATTTGATGATCTTGGTCACACGGCCGGAGCCAACGGTGCGGCCACCCTCGCGGATAGCGAAGCGGAGGCCTTCCTCCATGGCGATCGGGTGGATGAGGTCGCCAGTGATGCTCAACGTTGTCGCCAGGCATAACCATTTCGGTGCCCTCGGGCAGGTGAGCAACACCGGTGATGTCGGTGGTGCGGAAGTAGAACTGAGGACGATAGCCTTTGAAGAACGGTGTGTGACGGCCGCCTTCTTCCTTAGTCAGGATGTAAACCTGACCCTCGAACTCTGGTGAGGGGTCACCGAGCCGGGCTTGCAGAGAACCTGGCCACGCTCGATGTCCTCGCGCTTGACGCCACGGAGCAGGCAGCCGATGTTGTCGCCAGCCTGAGCCTCGTCGAGCAGCTTGCGGAACATCTCGATGCCGGTGCAAACGGTCTTCTCGGTATCCTTGATACCAACGATTTCGAGTTCGTCGTTTACATGCAGAACGCCGCGCTCAACACGACCGGTAGCAACGGTGCCACGACCGGTGATGGTCATGGTGTCCTCAACAGCCATCAGGAAGGGCTTGTCGACGTCACGCTCGGGGTCGGGATGTAGGAGTCAACAGCGTCCATGAGCTCCCAGATCTTCTCCTGCCATTCCTTGGGTCGCCTTCGAGGGCCTTACGAGCGGAACCACGAATAATCGGGAGTGTCGTCTCCGGGGAAACCGTACTCGGTGAGCAGCTCACGGGTTTCCATCTCAACGAGCTCGATGAGCTCTTCGTCGTCGACCATGTCGCACTTGTTCAGGAAACAACGATGTAGTGAACGCCAACCTGACGGGCGAGCAGGACGTGCTCGCGGGTCTGGGCCATAGGACCGTCGGAAGCGGCGATGACCAGGATGGCGCCATCCACCTGTGCAGCACCGGTGATCATGTTCTTCACGTAGTCAGCGTGGCCGGGGGCGTCAACGTGTGCGTAGTGACGCTTCTCGGTCTGGTACTCGATGTGGGCAATGGAAATGGTGATGCCGCGCTCGCGCTCTTCAGGAGCCTTGTCGATGTGTCGAAGGCGGTGAAGTCGGCGTTTGAGCGGTGCCATGAGAGCCGTCGTTGCTGGACAGCGTCTTGGAGATGGCAGCGGTCAGCGTCGTCTTGCCGTGGTCAACGTGGCCGATCGTACCGATGTTAACATGCGGCTTGCTGCGCTCGAACTTCTCCTTAGCCATTGTCATGGGGGCCTTATCGGCCTCTTTTCGCGAAACGATATTAATAAAGCGCCCGAAAATCGGACGCGTGTTCGTTACAAATGGTAGCGGTGACTGGATTCGAACCAGTGACGCCACGGGTATGAACCGTGTGCTCTAACCAACTGAGCTACACCGCCATATAATCACGCCTGCGAAAAGCTTTTCTCATTGGAGCTCCATCGTGAATATGCTAAGATGGAGCCCGCGACCGGACTTGAACCGGTGACCTCTTCGTTACCAACGAAGTGCTCTACCGACTGAGCTAAACAGGCAACATGGTGGGCGCGCTAGGATTCGAACCTAGGTAAGCAGAGTCAACGGGTTTACAGCCCGTCCCCTTTAACCACTCGGGCACACGCCCAGTTTCGCAAAGTGCTCGGATACGTTATGTGTACTTATCAAGCTGCGGCTTTTGCAGGGCGGTTTTTCTTTCCTCTCTGCAAGAGCGTGGTTATATTACCGTGATCCGTTTGACGTGTCAAACGTTTACACGGTGCCGGGCGTATCCATTCATATTTCCATGAGAAGACCGCTTTGAACTGGTCTTTTCTCGGCGATATTTCGCTCATATCGCCGCAAAAATAGTAAATTACGGTAAAAATGGCGGTTGGCAAAAAAATTTTTGAACTTTTTTAATCGTGTCGCACAAACGTTGATTCGCTTTACGCGCTTTTTTCTTCACGATTTCCCTCTTTCGGCAATGCTCTGTTTCGCGTTTTTATGCACCTAAACATCCGCCTCCATATAATGGTCGAACTCATCGAGGACTTCTTTAGAGGGCTCAGCCGTCCATGCGCCTTTCGAAACCACCACAATGGCAATAAGCGCGAAAAATAAATCCGGGCAAAGCTCATATAGCGGTTTGAAAAATGCCGCTGAGAGGCTTCACCAAAGGTTCCACGATAACGGTTGATGCGCCCGTACAGCATGCCCGCGAGAGCGCGCCCTGCCAATTCGTGCGACGCCAATAGAGGAAAGCAGCATTAGCGGGCCGAACGAGGCCGAAAACCAGCCCACGCGTACGAAACAACTTGGAAGATAACGGAATTCTGGTCGATGGCGATAATGATTCCGAAAATGGCGTGACACCGTAAGCGTGATGCGCGAGACGAACATCGACCTGACGTCGGTGGCATCGCGATTGATGAGCCGCGGAAGAGGTTCTCGGCAATGATAGCCGACCGGTGATGAGCAAAGGTACGACGAAGACGACATCGTTGCCGCGAAAATGCCCGAAACCACAAGGCCGCACACGAACGAAGGCAAAATGATTTGCGCAAGACAAACGAAAATCGATTCTGCGGCAGATGCGGCCGAATTAGGTGGGCAGCGCTGCGCGGCCGATGAGGCCGATGCACACGCGCAGCTTGCGAGCGACACCACAACCCAAACCGTAGCAATGATACGGCTCTTCTTGATGTCTTCGGAATGACGCGCGCTCATGAAGCGCACGAGCACCTGCGGCATGCCGAAATAGCCCAAGCCCCACGCAGGCGTGGAGACAATCGTCACCGCGCCGGCTCCGTATACCGTTGCTTCGCCAAACAGGGGCATGCCGTTTTCAACAACCTGCAGGCCATCGGCATCCATAATGGGCTGCGCCGTCATAGGCCGCCGAAAGGAAGCCCGGGATATCTTGCAGGAACGCAACGGTGTTTTCAACGCCGCCTGCCATGCCGACGCTGCCCACGAAACCACCACGGAGCGCGCAAATCATGATGGAGCCCTGGATGAGATCGGTCGTGCATACCGAGAGGTATCCGCCCACGAAAGTGTACACAACACGACCAGGGCGCCCAGAATCATCATGGTGGTGTAATCGATGCCCGAACAACGTGGAGAAAAGCTTGCCGCACGTTACAAAGCAGCTGCCGCAATAGATGCAGAAGAACAGCAAGATAATGAACGGCCGCAACGCTCGACAGGATGCGGCGATCATCATGGAAGCGATTGCTGAAGAAATGAGGCAAGGTAATGGCGTTGCCGGCAACCTCAGAATACTTGCGCAGGCGTCGCGCCACGAACTTCCAATTCAAGATACGTGCCAATGGCAAAGGCCGATTGCCGTCCACATGGCATCGGACGCACCCGTAGAAATAAGCAACGCCCGGCAGGCCCATGAGCAGCCAGCCCGACATGTCCGGACGCCTCGGCTGAAAGCGCCGTGAGCCATGGGCCCAAACCGCGACCGCCAAGGAAATAGTTCTCGGATGATGAGTTCGAGCGCCTTAGGTAGAAAAAGCCCACCGAAAGCACGACGATGAAGTATAGGGCCATCGCAAGAATGACCTGTATGTCGCCTGATGACATCGATACCCCTTCTAGAGCGGCACGTGCCGCAAAGTACGAAAATACCTGCCGATTATACGGTATATGCCGCGATACGTAATCAGGAGCGCTTTATTTTGGTAAAGTGGTCGGGCAAACGGCATGAACCCACATCCGGGAGCGTGACATATATATGTCATACGTCGATATGTCCACCAGCGAGCTCGAAACGCTGAAACGGCCCTCGAAACTGAATACGCGAGCCACTGCGCGAAGGGGCTTTCTTTGAACATGGCGTGGAAAGCCCGGATGCGACCAGCTTGGCATTGAGCTTGCCCATGCTCGATGAGCTCACCTCTTCGAGCGATTTAATTGCTGAAGATGGCACCGATTGCCGCAACTACGGCGTCATGGACGGCATCGCGGAAGCAAAGCGCTTGATGGGTGAAGTCATGGAGCACGACCCGCCAATGTATGCGTGTTCGGCAATTCGAGCCTCAACATCATGTTCGACTTGGTAACCACTGGATACACGCACGGCTATTTGGGCAGTACGCCTTGGTGCAAGCTTCCGGAAGTAAAGTGGCTCTGCCCCGTGCCTGGCTACGATCGCCACTTCGGCATTACCGAAAGCTACGGCATCGAAATGATTCCCCATCTCGATGAACGAAAACGGTCCCGACATGGACGAAATCGAGCGACTTGTCGCCGAAGACGATTCCATCAAGGGCATATGGTGCGTGCCTCAATACGCCAACCCCACCGGCATCACGTATTCCGACGAAACGGTTCATCGCCTTGCGGAAATGCCCTGCGCCGCGAGCGATTTCCGCATTTTCTGGGACAACGCGTATTGCGTGCATCATCTCTACGACGACGAGCGCGAACATGTCGCCGATATCGCCGCTGCGTGCGAGGCGGCCGGCAACCCTGAACCGCTATTTCAAATTCGCCAGCACGTCGAAAGTCACGTTCCCGGGCGCCGGCATCGCCACCGTTGCCGCATCGGCCGAGAATATCGCGGAAATTAAAGCTCGCGTGGGCGTGCAAACGGTGGGCTACGACAAAATGAACCAGCTGCGCCACGTGCGCTTCCTGAAAGACGCTACTGGTGTTGATGCCCCTCATGAAAAAGCACGCCGCCATCATTCGCCCAAAATTCGAATTAGTGGCGCGTATGCTTGAAGAAGGACTGGGGAACGAAGGCATCGCAACGTGGACGAACCCCGTGGGCGGATACTTCGTCAGCTTCGATGGATTGGAGGGAACCGCAAAACGTACGGTAGAGCTCGCCAAAAAAGCAGGCGTTACTATGACGGGCGCCGGCGCAACGTGGCCTTACAAGCAAGACCCACGCGACACGAACATTCGCATCGCCCTACCCTGCCGCCGCTTTCCGAGCTGCAGCAAGCCATGGAAGTATTTGTGTGCTGCGTAAAGCTCGCCGCCGTTGAGGTTTTACTCGCGAAATAACCTGATCCGAGACTTCTGTTCGACCCAAAGCGAACCCAACGCCATACAGAGCCGAAAGAGCAGCAAAGGCCCAAACCGTGATGCGTCTGGGCCGTATAGAAAAGAAAGGAGCCCGAAGGCTCCTTTTCTTTTTATATGCGATATATCGCGCTTGGCTTAGCCGAAGCGGTACTTCCACACCCATGGTAGGCTGCGGGTTTTCCCACTTCTTGATGATGGTATCGCCACAAGCGATGCGGCAGGTGCCGCATTCCAGGCAGCCGGCGTAGTCGAAAGACTTCTTGCCATCCTCGTCACGCTTGTACAGCGCAGCGGGGCAAACCAGGATGAGCTTGTCGAACTCTTCGTCAGAAGGATCCTCAACGAGCTCGATATGTGCATTGGACTCATCGACTTCGTACTTGTTCAGAGACAGGTACTCATCGACGTTCACCGTGAATTTGATATCACTCATAGTGCCTTCATCGCTCCCTTAACGTCTTTGAACAGGTTCATGAAGCCGACACCCTTAACGCTGGGCATCATGGACTTCTTCATGGGCTGAACCGGGCTGCCGTCGACGACGAACATCGTGTTCATCATGTCGCGAATCATCTCAGGGTAGCCGCAGAACATGCGATCGAAGTGCTCCATGAAGTTAGGAACGTTCTTGAACTGACGCATGTCCTTCATGACGAAGCGAATCCTCGGAGCGTCGACGTAGCACTTCAGGCCAGCCTTGGAAGTGTCGCCCGCGTCGAGCGCCTTGACAGCAGCCTGACCAGCCATCTGACCAGAAGCCACGGCGTAGTCCATACCGCGAACGGTGTAGCCGAGGTTGACGCACATGGTGGCGTTGTCGCCAGCAACCATGACGCCATCGGCAGTGAGCTCGGGCATCGTGGTGATGCCGCCCTCGGGAACGAGGTGACCGGAGTGCTCGACGAGCTTGGCGCCCCTTGAGCACAGGAGCGATCTCAGGACGATTCTTGAAGTTCTCGAGCATCTGGTACACGGGGACGTTGCCCTTGGCCGTAGCCTCAACGCCAGCAACGATACCAACAGAGATGGAGTCTTTGTTGGTGTAGATGATGCCGCCGCCGAAGGAGCCATGAGTGGCGTCGCCAGCGAACAGCCATGCAGTGCCTTCGCCGGGTGCGCACTGGAAGCGCTTGTCGATTTCCTCTTCGGGAAGCTCGAAGACTTCCTTGACGCCAACGGCCATCTGGGACGCCGGGGGACGCTTTTGGAGCGCCCACGGCCTGCTCGACTCAGAAGCGAGTTCGCGCCGTCACACAGCACGACGACATCAGCGGTGATTTCGTCTTCGCCAGCGAAAATGCCGATAACCTTGCCGTTCTCATCCTTGATGAGCTTTCAACGGCGATGCCGCAGATGTACTCTGCGCCAGCGTTCTCGGCCTGCTCGGCAAGCCACTGGTCGAAGGGCGCACGAAGCACGGTGTAAGATTCCTGGCCATCCTTGAGAAGGTCTTCGGAGGTGAAATCGATGGTGAAGTTGGAGTTGGGGGACATCAGCGAGATGCGCTCGTGCGAAACCTTTGCGCTCGAACGGGATCTCGTCGAAGTTGTCGGGGAACACGGCGCGCAGGCAGTGGCCATAGATACGGCCGCCCGTCATGTTCTTGGCACCAGCGAAATTGCCGCGCTCAGCGACCAGGACCGACTTGCCGGCCTTGGCAATCTCATATGCGGCAACGGAGCCAGCGCAGCCAGAGCCGACGACGATTGCGTCGAAGTCTGCCATTGACTCTTCCTTTCCTTTTGAAAGCGATAAGAAAAACCGGCGCAGGAAACGCCTACGCCGGTTTACGAAGTCGAATTCGACTTAGAGCGCAGCAACAAGCGCGGGCAGACAGTCTTGATGTCGCCAACCAGACCGTAGTCGCACTGCTTGAAGACAGGTGCGTTCTGGTCCTTGTTGATCTTGCGAACAGCGTGGTCGCGCGGTTGCAGCCGACCATGTGCTGCATCTGGCCGGAAATGCCAGCTGCGATGTAGACCTTGGGGCTGAGCATGAGGCCGGAAACGCCAACGTAGACCCGGTGGGAAGCCAGCCGAACCCCTCGGCCAGAGGACGGAGCAACCCGAGGCCGCCGCCGACCTTGTCGCAGAGGTCGCGAGCCATCTGGAGGTCTTCCTCAGCGCCGAAGCCACGACCCGCGCCAACAACAACGTCGGCCTTGTTCAGGTCAACGCCAGACTTCGACGGGCACAGAAGAGACGAGCTTGAGGGCCTTGGCAGGAGCAACCGCGGGCGATCCTCGGTCGCATTGGCGGAACCGGCAGCCTCAGCGAAAAACGCCAGCGCCAACGCTATAGAAGGCAACGCCGGTGGCCTTCTGCTTGTTCATGCCCACGCCGCCGAAGTACATGTCGGTAGCAACGTCGCCATCGAACTCGATGACGTCGGGGATGATGGAGGCGCCAGCATGAGCGGCAACCTTGCCAGCAACGACCTTCATGTGGCGGGGTCGGCTCAACGAGCACAACGCCGGGCTGCTCAGCGTCAAACGCAGCAATCACGGTGTCGGCAGCGTCGTCAACGACAGCGCCTTTCGGGAAGGGCAACGTGCAGGACTTTTTATCGGCGACGGCGGCAGGAACCTCCATGTCGGCGATAGCAACCAGGACGACCTCATCGGCAATCGTGCGAGCGCCAGCGCAGAGCTTCCTGGGTGGCGTCCGGAATGCTCAGCGAGAACAAATGCTTTCATTGTTTTCGTGGATCCTTTCCCTAATTCCGCGAACTACAGAGCGGCCTTGATGGCGGCAGCGAACTTCGATGGCGCCATCGTCGGCGGCGTCGATGATCCGAGCTTGCGGTCGGCCTGCTTGGGAGCCTTTGCAGTCGACGACTTCTTTCGATGCAGTGGCTGGCGAAGGTGCCCTCAGCGGCGAAGACGTTCATCGGCTTCTTGCCGGCGGCCAGAATGTCTTTCATGCCCGGGATGCGGGGCAGAGCGACGTCGGGAGCAACCGAAACAACGGCAGGCAGCGGGACCTCAACGGTCTCGACGACGTTCGAGGGTGCGGACAACGGTCACAACGCCGTCGCCAGCTTTCAATCTTGGTAGCGCCATTGACGACGGCAGACCGATTAGCGGCCAGCTGCACGTCAACCTGCTGAGCGTAGTTGTCAGCAGAGCCGTCGCCGCAGATGATGAGGTCATATTCGCCCACCTTGGCAACGATGCTCGGCGAGAGCCGCAGCGGTAGCGCCAGCGTCGAGGTCGGCGCACGCGTCGTCAGCGGTCATGTAGAGCTTGATCAATGCCGCGAGCAAGCACGTTCTTTTGGTCTTGGAGTCGTCGATTTTTTACCGCCGACCGTGATGCCCACGACTTCGAACCTTCGTTGGCAGCAGCCAGCCGAGCGGCGGCTTCCATCGCGTTCAAGTCGTAGGTCGAGACGATCTGGTGAGCCTTGGCGTAGTCGAGGCTACCGTCGCCGGACACCTGGATGTCCTGATCGTCAGGAACGACCTGAAAGAAACAACGATTTTCATCTTGTACCTTTCCTTCGGATACGTTTCTTAACAGACTGTCTTATGCGTGACTTACTAATTGGCGTACTTCTTGGCAACCTGACGGCCAGCAATGTAGGCCATGACTTCGTGGGTGCCACCGCCAAACATATTGCCGCGCAGGTCGGCCCAGATGCGGCCAATGCGGACTTCAGTAGTATAACCCAAACCGGCGTAGATGGAGAGCGCCATGTCGGCGACCTGGAAGCACTCGGAGCAGCTGTAGCGCTTCAGCATCGCGGAGTCGAGCTGAACCGATTCGCCGTTGTCGAGCTTCCACAGGGTCTTGTAAAGCATGTTGCGGGTGTTCTGAACCTTGATCTCCATGTCGCAGAGCTTCTCCCTGGATCATCTGCAGCTTGGTGATCGGCTTGCCGAAGGCGATGCGCTGGTTGGCGTACTTGGCAGCGTCCCGAGGGCGGCCTGAGCCAGACCAACCTGCTCGGCGACGATGAAGGAGCGCTCGACCTCGAAGTTCTTCATGAGCATCATGAAGCCCTCGCCCGGCTTGCCCATGCGCTGCTCTTTTCGGTAACGACGACGTCATCGAAGTAGACCTCGCAGAACGGGATGCACTGCTGGCCGATCTTGTGCAGCGAAGCGGTGGAAACGCCCGGGGTGTCCATGGGGATGTACCAAAGGGACATGTTGCGGTTCTCGCGGCTGGGATCTTCGTCCTTGGCGACGACGATGGTGTACGGGAGTTTCTCGCCCATGGTGACCCAGGTCTTCTGGCCGGAAAGCTTGTAGGTGCCGTCGGCCTGCTTTTAGCGACGCAGGTCATGGAGCCATTGTCGGAGCCAGCGCCCGGCTCGGAGATGGACAGAGAAGCGATAGGCCAGCCGGTCTCCATGTAGTGGTCAACGGCCTGCTGTTTCTGCTCTTCGGTGCCGAACTCCATGATGTCGAACATGGACAGGGAGTTCTGATAGAGGATGCATGCAGCCAGCGCTGTGGTAAAGCCCTCGATCATCAGGCCCAGCGTGACTTTGTCAGCCGGGATTCCGCCGTACTCCTCAGGAATACCCCATCAGGCCAAAGCCAGCGTCGCGATATGCCGCGGCGATCTCGTCGGGCATGCCGCCGTTCTCGTACATTTCCTTCACGACGTCGTCGGTGAAATAGCGATCGCAGAACTCGCGCACGCTTTCGAGCAGCAGCTCTTGCTCATCGGTCAAAGCGAAATCCATTGCTTCCTCCCTAGTTAAGAGTCGACTTTTCGACCAACCTGTCCCCTTCGCTACAAGGCGCAGGTTTCGATATCGGCAGAATACGCTCTTCCTGTCCGTTCGAGCATGGTCAGTTCACTGGTTCTGGGTAAAAATAGGCCGTTTTGCGGGACATATAACTAATTCTGTAGCTTTGTGGTTCGATATATAGGATTGGCATATATTTTCACAGGTAAACCAGGCAAAAATGGCATCCCTACAAGTGGGAAATGAGTATGTTTTACTTATAAAAAACTAGTAGGACATATCGATGCTTGTGTCGGACTCCTGATGCTAAAATATGGATAGTTTTATGCAAGGCGCCGTTCCCATGCACATGCTTGTTTTCACCACGCACTCGCAAAACTGTCCTAAATCACTCGTAATGTAAGGAGCGTTATGGCATCTTCCGACACCATGGAGCTTTGGGCGAATCGTTCGTGAGCCTCGCCGAGAAGCTCCCCATTGAAAGAATCTCGGTTTCCGACATCGTTGCCGCATCGGGTAAAAACCGCAAAACGTTTTTACTACCACTCTGAAGACAAGGCCCATCTCATTCGTTGGGTCTTCCGCAACGACCTTGCCGAAACGCTGCTTGAGCGCTTTGATTCCGACCATTTGGTGTATGAGCGCGAAGGAGACGGGGCTATTGCCGACAAAGCCGTATTACGCCTTTAAGAAGGTCGGCGTGCGCTCACTCGATGGATCTGAATTCTTCCAAGCACTCGCCGACACGCTCGAAAAGCGCCGTGCATATTACGCCAAGGCGCTCCACAGCACCGAAAAGATGGGCTACGCTCGTATCTCTACAAGCTCTATGTCCCGGCGCTGGAGCGCGATATTCGATTCATTTTGAGCAACCGATCGTTGAGCGATTCGGCCGTGCACTTCCTTTGCCGAGTTCTATACGGGGCCGCAATCAGCTATCTCGTGCATCGAATTTCCGACCCCGAGCTCTCGAACGCAGGCATTTTGAGCGACGTCGAACCGTTCCAAAAACATCATTCACTCCTCCCTCGAGAGCGAAATCAAGGGAACAACAGCTACGCCGCGTGCTTTAAACCGCCTTCCTATGGTTCGTAAACAAAAAGCCGTTTGACCACGTCAAACGGCTTTTTTCAATTCACGGATTACGATTTGTTCAACTGTTTTCGGTCATTTTCCCGAAATATTTGCCCGAAAAAAAAATTTTTCACTTTCGGTGAACGGTATGTTATTAACTGAGCGGTCGTATTTGAATGAATTACTACTTGTTTGCTCACATTTTGTCCATTATTAAACTATTCGAACCGCCCAAAGGCGGCTCGAATTATCGTAAAACCGGCGCTTGAGACGTTTTTCGAGCCTCAAAACTCGCAGAAATCGCCTAATGCACGGAACACGGAGGCACGGATCGTACGCACGGACGAGCTTTCCGACCTCCAAACAATTTCTTCCTCGGAAGCACCCTGCTCGGCCAGCAAATCGGCAAGCGTGCGCACGCTCGATTCGGTATCGCCCAGATTATGGACCGTAGGCGTGATGATGCTCGCGTGCTTGACGCGACCGTCTTCCCAATTTCAAGCTCATGAATGAGCGTGCCGCGCGGAGCCTCGGTCATGCCAACGCCCCTGCCCGCACGAACCTCGAAATCGACGGGCTTGCTCGTTCCTTCGCCGAATGCGAGCCAACGAAGCATCGCCTCGCAACGAACGCATACATCAACGAGCTCGACGGCCTGCGCAACATTGTTCAAGAAGGGGTTTCGCGCCGGAGGACGCAGGCCCGCTTTCGCCGCGGCCAATCGCGCAGGCTGCGAAAGCTCATCCCAGCTCAAATTAACGCGCGCAAGCGCGCTCGTCGTGATGTTTTTTCTTCGTGCTCGCACGGCGCGAAAATCGCGCAGCCGAATGATCGACGGCGTATTCCTCAATATGGTCGGCGTAATCGGCCGCGACAAAGTGTGCGCCATCGGATGCGAAAGCCGCAGTATCACCAACCACGCAATAACGGCCATTTTCCACGAGCGCCATAAAATCGCCAGAGGTTTCAATCTGTGGGACCTTGAAGCCCGCGAAAACATCGACCGTTTTTTCGCAGAATTCACGCGCTGCGGCAACTTTATCGGCCATGGCAAGGCAGTCGTCACGAGACGGCTCATGGGTGAAACCGCCCACAACGCATGTGATGGGATGAATGGAGCGTCCGCCAACGAGCGTACACAGCTCATTGCCCAACGCCTTAATAGCCATTCCGCCATTGAAAGCTCAGGCGCCGATTCCGCAAGGGGGAAAGCACCGTCGCGAGGCGGTATAGGGTATCTCGGAAAACGTGCGGCCACGTGCTTCTGAAGGAAGCTCGAACAGGCGCGCCGGCTCCACGACGTTCATCTCGCAGGTCGCGACCGCGCCGTCCTCGATCGCGAGGTGGATATTGCCGTGGCCCTCGATACGCGCGATATGGTCAACGTTGATCGAACATCTCATCTTGCGTCTACTCCTCGCTCGCCTCGGAAAGGGCTGGGTTCACGTAATTGAACATCTGAAGGGCCTCGTCGAAGGCCGCAACGCTCACGCCCGACTCGGCGCACACCGCCCGCGCGGCGGCCACGTTCGCATCGGGGGGAAAGACCCGCGCAGCCGTTGCAGGGACGGCCAAGCGACGTGCAGCGCGCACCGCACCCGCAGCGCGTGACGGGCCCAGGCACAAAATGCCGCGGCCGAAGAAACACCCGCGGTCGTTGTGTTTGCACTCGCCGCACAGCGTCGCCGTCTGCGGCAGGCGGTTCGAGCCGTAAATCGCGCGCTGCAGCACGTCGATGAAGGCGAAGGTATCGATCGGACAGCAGAGCACCTCGAAGTCGACATCGATATGTGCCGAGATGGGCGCGGGGTCGACAAGCTCGCCGCACGCGGGCGCGCCCTGCCTCGCCGTAGACGGCAGCGGCGCGCTTCCACATTGCCCGCTGCCATGCCGGGGATGCCCGCCGTTGTGGCGCATGCCCCCACGGCGATCACCGATTTCGCCTTCTTGCGCACGGTCTTGAGGGTCTCGACGGCCTCGGCGGTCGTCGCCGCGCCTTCGATCACCGCCACGTCGAACTCCTCCGGCATGGGGTCGCTTGACGCAAGCTGCCAATACCGCAGGTCAATCTGGCCCAACACGTCGAGCAGGTAGGATTCGGCGTTCGTGATCTGCAGCTGGCAGCCGAAGCAGCTCGCCAGGCCCACCACGACGACGCGCGGTGCAGCCGGGCGCTCGCGCTCGAATTCAAGATTGCTCATGCTACATCGACCCCTGGATGTTCTTCGCTTCCCAATAGTTGAACACGGGCCCGTCGATGCAGCAGCAGTACTGGTGCCCGATCTGGCAGTGCCCGCACTTGCCCATGCCGCACTTCATGTGACGTTCGAAGCTCACGTAGATGTGGTCGTATGAAATGCCCTTCTTGCGCATCTCCTGCACGACGAACCGATACATCACCGGAGGTCCGCACAGCGCACCAAACGTGGTGTCGGGATTGATTTCAAAGTGCTCGAACGGCTTGGTGACCAGGCCTTCCTCGCCGTCCCAGGTCTCGTCGGCGTGATCGACGGTAAGGTAGAGGTCAAAATCCTTGCGATGCCGCCACATCTCGAACTGGTCGCGGAACATCACCTCCGCCGGCGTCCTGGAACCGTAGATGATGGTGACCTTGCCGAAGTCGGAGCGCTCGTCGTGGATGTCGTTGATGAGGCTGCGCAACGGCGCGATGCCCAGGCCGCCGGCAACCAGCAGAATGTCGTGGCCGCGCATCTTCTCGAAGGGAAAGCCACGCCCGAAAGGCCCGCGAATACCCACGATGTCGCCGCACTGCATCTTGTGAAGCGCCTCAGTGAAACGGCCCGCGCGGCGCACGCACAGCTCGATGAAGCCGCTCTTCGACGGCGAGGACGAAATCGAGATAGGCGCCTCGCCCACCCCGAAGATGGAAAGCTCGACGAACTGGCCGGGCTCATGATGGAACGCGTTGCGGATGCACTCGTCGACCAGGCGGAACTCGAAGAGCTTCTCGGTCGCGGTGAGCTCGGTGATCGACGTGATGCGCGCCGGCCACGGGCGATACGGGTTCGCGGCCATGCGCTCGGCGCCGGTCATCGGAGACCCGGCATCATGGAAGGGATGCACCTCGATTGCGGAGGCTGCAATGTTATTCGGCATCGTCTGCCCCCTTTCGCTCGAAGAACTTCAGCACCTCGATGGGATTGATGTTGGCCTTGCAAGCGCGCACGCAGCGCCCGCATCCCACGCAGAGCATGCGGTCGTGCGTGGCAAGAAAGCCGTTGAGCTTGTGATACATGCGATGGCGCACGCGGTTGCGCCCGTCGGGTCGGAAGTTGTGCCCGCCCGCCACGACGGCGAACTGCGGGTTCGTGCAGCAGTCCCACACGCGCTCGCGCGAGCCGTGCTTTCCGTCGGGGGTGCGCACGTCGCGGATATCGAAGCAGTAGCACGTCGGGCACGCCGAGGCGCACGCGGTGCACGACAGGCAGCGTCCGCCGAGTTCCTCCCCAGAAGGGGTCGGAATGGAAGGCGTCCATCAGCATGGCGACTTCCTGGATGTCGGGAATTTCCTTGTTGAAGGCCTCCTGACGACGGCGCGTGACATGGCGGAACTCCGCCCGCTCCTCATCGGTCGCCTCACGAGGAGAGCATGCCGCCTCCAGGATGTTCGCAGCCTCGACACTCGAGATGCTCACCAGGTACTTCCCGCCAATATCCTGCAGGAACAAATCGTAACCGAAGCGCGCCTCGTCGGTTCCACACAGATGGCAGAAGCACGTGTCGGTCGGCATGCAACTGATGCCCACGATAAGCGTGGCGTTGCGGCGCGCCGTATAGTATGGATCGGGGTACGGTCCATCGCGAAACACCAGGTCAAGGCTGTTGAGCGCATTGATGTCACGCATGGGCGCCGAACACGACGCGCGGTGCGACGGGCTCGAATACTCGGTGACGTCGTTGGTCTCAGTGTCGAAGGTGAGAAGCGTCTCGCGCACCGGCAAGAAGAGCTTCTTCAGCGGGGTGATGGTGGTCATGTAATCGAGCGCGATTTCCTCGAACGACTCAACCGTCGAGTACGCATGGCTCATGCCGCTCTTGACGGGGGCGATTACCTCATAGGTTTCCAAGAAGGCCGACACAAGCGAAGGGAGCTCGCTCGCGTCGATAACTCGATAGAGCATACGCACGCATCCTTATCTCGTCTGGGATTACTTCGTGCGCGTATCATGCTACTCCGACAAGCGCACCCCAAGAGCAACGTATCGACCAATGGCGCGTTTCCCCGACTCGGGATGGATGGGATTTCCTGCCTGCGCGCTACCGTCTCACCCCTCGAAGCGCAGGAAAGCCGGCAAGCCATGAGGGCTTGCCGGCTTTCGGATGCGCTTGGGAGGCGCGAGAGTGCGCCCGAGGACGCTCGCTCAATTGCAGCTTATGCGCCGAAGAACACCTTAATCTCGCGCTCAGCGGACTCGACGGAGTCGGAGCCATGGATGACGTTCTCGTCGACGGTCAGGCCGAAGTCGCCACGGATGGTGCCAGGAGCAGCATCGGCGCAATTGGTGGCACCCATGAGCTTGCGCATGGTAGCCACGGCATTCTCGCCGGAGACAACCATCTTCACAACCGGGCAAAACGGCTTTCTAACAGGCACGACGCACTTAGGCGACGCACTATATTGCAACCTGGCTACCCAGGCGTTGCAGCATTTACGACTGCTGGGAGTGCGGCGAACG
>VOFG01004204.1_pt1 | contig 36802 bp, 61 predicted proteins | sample 5384171 | NCBI WGS metagenome assembly VOFG01 (sample SAMN12384726, study PRJNA508395) | human gut metagenome | isolation source: healthy gut F | host: Homo sapiens
GTTTACTTCAGTCTGACAGCAGATTTCGATCAGTTGATTGTTACTTCTTAAAGCGTATCAGCTTAGGCGTTAAATTGACTTCACCTGGTGAAACCGGCTTGAGCTGAAAGGCTTTAAGAACATCTTCTCCAAGTGTTTCCAGGGCAGCATCATACGGCGTTTTGCCACCAAGGCTTTCTCTTGGAGTAGAGTTTATGTGATTCACAATAAGATTGACATCCCATTGGGTTAGAAATTCAAAGGATGTTCCTTTAGGCAATATCATGCGGAGCATGGTATGCGCCTGTTCGATGGTTCCTTTTTGTCCGCTACGCATTGGATCACAGTAATAAATGCTGCTTCTTTGTATGCCGTTAATACCGGTTTCAATTTTTCTGGGTCACCAAATTCGGAGCCACGATCAGTTAAGACATTTTAAAACAGATGTAAATTCATACGTTCCCATACGTTTTTCCAAACGGTCAAATACAGCACGGACGGCACCTTTTGTGCACCGGTTAATAAGAAATGCAAGAAACAGTTTTTCCTCTGTAAAGATCATGGTTAACAGCGTTTTCTGGGAGTCCCTTGATGACTTTACTGTATCCATTTTGTACATAAGAATTTAATTCCATAGAACAGAAGTCTGCATAGGTTCTGTTGGTAAATACTTCGCGGTCTTTGATCTGTGTTTTGTGGCACTTTCTTGGTTTGAATTTTGCCTGCCTTTTCAGATCCACATTTCTGGCTGTGAACAGTCCCTTATCGATGTATGTGTACATGGAGCGGACAGACATATCCAGTTCCGGATGATTGATCAGGATCTGATAGGGTGACTGTCCCTGTGCGATCAACGGAGTAACAATCTGATCTTTTGGTGCAGCTGATGCCGGGCCATATTTATCCCGGCACGGGAACTACTTAATAATTCGCGGTACTTACCGTCGACAAACCGGGCATCATAGCGGTATTTATGGGCAATGGTACAATGATTGATTTTCATTGGACAGCCATTACATACATAAGGCGCCTTATCAAGTCTGCAGCACCGTTCCTTTTCGAAATCCTTACAGGTCTGATTGCAGGTTGGACAGGATGTGCATTTGACACCGCAGAGAATGATTTTTCCACAGGCGTTTGTTTTTTTTTACAGTGATAGCGGTGTACACAAAAGTTTTTGGCATTATAGAAAGTTCCTTTGTGGTACCAGTCAGAAAGACGTCGTGATCTAACCTCTTTTTGAGATGGTTGTAGGATCTTTACAAAGGAATGCCGCAATGTCTTTAAAAGTTGCACCCTTGGATAATTCGTTTTCGTTTTCATTAAGTGTCAAATGTTTTTGGTTTCCAGGGATATACGGATAATTCTCCTTCACTGCTGTCAGAAGGAATTATTACAATGTCTACTGTGCAGGATGTTTTTGGTTTCCAGGGCTTGGGCGCGGCAATGTGGTTTGGAATATACGGAGGATGGAAAACGGCTGCAGTTTATACGCATTATTCTTAGGTGACGAAATAGAACAACAGGAAGAGTATCAGGATGTGCTTTTGAATGGAATGGCGGAGAAATTAGCTTGGGCGGTGTGGCAGCGCAGTTTTGCCCGGTCAGACAAAGATTTTATTAACATATAAGGAAGACGAGCTTAAATCACTAGATGTGTCCAAGTATGCGGCAGAGCGCGAAGGCTGCACTTTCTGCGGATGGGGCTGCAATGGTGAAATTTTAACAAGTGCACTGGATAAGTCGTATTTTAAAAGTGGTGATTCGTTGGTGATTTATGCCCTTTATAAAAAGACAACATTTGAGGGAACATCGTATGTATTAAATCTGGATGCCAACGGAGGTATGATAGAAGACGAATTTGTGAAAAAAGTACGATTATCTCGGTGCGGATGATATGGTTATGCCTGTATTTCACTATATTCCACAAAGAAGTGGGTACAGATTTAAGGGATGGAATAGTAAAAAGATGGCAGTGGGAAAACATATCAGTTGATATCTAGCGAAAGCTGGCGTAAGGATAATGGGGATGACCTGGAAAAAGATGTGTTGCTGGACAATGAGAGATATTACAAATATGTAACCTTGTATGTACTCTGGGAAAAAAGAACCCAATACACCGAATGTACCGGAGGAAGACGAAGTTACGGTTGTTTCGTGTACCGGAGGAAGTGTGGAGCTGGAATTGCCAAAGGATGAAAAATATTCTCTTGAAATGGCTATGATGACGATTCCGGAGCCTTTTGGCTAAAGAAAATTTAAAATATCTGCTGGATATTAATTTGATGAAAAATCAAGAAATTGTACAGGTGAATGGCTGTCCGATACGAGTGAAACTTATACTTCCGGACGAGTTGAAGGATTATGATTCCTATGAAGTTGTATATGTAAAAAAGATGGTAAAATAATGGAGCGTTTTAACTGCACCGTGGAAGATGGTTGTGTGATTTTTAACACAATGCATCTAAGTCTGTACGGTATTGTGGCGAAAAAGAATGAACCGGATAACCCAGGCGGCGGTGAAACAGGTGGCGGTGAAACAGGTGGCGGAGAAATAAAGGACCCAAACAAGGAAAATGGTGGAACCGGTGATAATGGCGGTTCTAATACAGGTACTAAAGGTAACGGAAATACAAACACAAACAACACGGACACAACAGATAAAAAGAAATACCAAAAGATAATAACATAAAGGAAAAGATTACAGTAAAAAAGACCATACATCAGTAAAAAAACATTTGAAGAAAAACAGAAAGCGGGTCAAAATTTACTGGAAGAAAGTGAAAGGTGTAAGTGGATACGAGATTCAGTATTCTACATCTAAAAATTTACCAAGAAGACGACGAAACAAATGAAAGTGAAGCACACCAATAAGTGGATTCGTCTCAAAGGAAAGAAAAAGGATATTATGCCAGAATTCGTGCATACAAGATTGTTAATGGCAAAAAATATTACAGTAAGTGGAGCAAAAGAACAGTTTTGAGAAAACAGAAGAAATAGGAAAATGTGACGGGGACACCTTGATTTAAGGGGTGTCCCTGTTTTGGAATTATAACACCTCAATACTGTTTCGCAGAAAGGGCAATTTATTACCAGGTCAGTGAAAATTCAACAAGTTCCGGAGTCTCCGGTTTTCCAATCAACGGTTCTTTTTGTCTAATGAAGAAAGCTGTACCATTTCTTCTGCGGACAGGGTAAAATCAAATAAATTAAAATTTTCCTGAATATGTTCCGCCTGTGTGCTTCTTTGGAATCACTGCAATGTTTTTTGTGTCAGGAAACGGAGCAAAATCTGTGCCGGTGTTTTATTATATTTCTCTGCGAGAGCAAGAACGACAGGTTCCTGATACATTTCATTGCGGTTACCCTGACCGAGTGGCGCATAAGCCATGTGTGCAATTTCTTTTTCATTTCCGTAAGCTTCTGCCGTATCAATCATACGGTATCCTGTCTGAATCGCAGAGGCAACTGCGGTAGTGCAGGTTTTCCATTTAACAGAAATGTACCGAAACCTACGAGCGGCATTTGGGTGTTGTTATTCAAAGTTAAATATTCCATGTTTTGTCCTCCATAATTTTATTTGTATAAGAAATCTTTCTGTGTTATACTTATACACATTGTAATAAGTTCGAGTAACACGAAGTCAAGATAAAATTTTACGGAGAAAAGATTATGCATTATACGATAAAACAAATGGCAGAGATGTTTGATGTAACAGAACATACGCTGCGGTTCTACACAGATAAGGGATTGCTGCCCTGTGAACGGGATGACAGTAATCGCCGGATATTTAATGAAGAGTTAGTCAACTGGATGCAGGGAATTAAATGTTTGAAAGGCTGTGGTGCTTCTATTGAGGATATTCGGGAGTATTGCCGTCTGTGTCTGTTAGAAGAGTCTGAAGAAAATCTGTGGGCACGTTATGCAATGATTCTGAAACAGCGGACACAAGCCTATAAGCGAGTGGAAGAAGCCAAAGCTACTGCAAAGTATATGGATGAAAAAGTGGCACATTATGAAGCTATTTTATCAGGACTTGTACCAGATGATACCAATCCAAACAATTGGACACCGGAGAACAGACCAAAACATTAAGGGGGATTTATGAGAACAAGAAAACCAAAGAGATTCTATTTGTATGCAAACCTCTCCCAAATAAACTTATCAGTTTCCGATTTGTCTATGCTTAATGGCAAAAAAAAAATTGCGATGCTGGAGAACAGTATGCATGAAGCACAGTTTCAAAAATGGGAGAAAAAACATGGGGTGAAGACGGAGCATGTGTACATCAGTGATTTTGAAGATTCTCTGAAAAGATTACAGAATGGTGAAGTGGATGGTGTGCTTTCCTCGGAAACACCCGATTGGGGAAAAAGCAGGAGTATCGGCAGTTGTTTTAATTGGGATATTTTTGGTGGTTTTATTTATTGTACTTATTTTCCTGCGTAAAAGCAAAAAAGGCAGCTAACGAAGCTGTGGAATTAAATAAAAGGCTCGCAGAAAAACAGAGAGATTTAGAAAAAGCTTTGGTGCAGGCAGAAAGTGCAAATGAGGCAAAGACAACTTCCTTGTCCTTTCAGGCAGAAGCCGACGGACTTACGATTACAGGTGAACATGATGACTACACAGGCGTAAATGTCTGGAGTAATGCGCTGTATCTGAAAAAGATATTGATGAATCTTTTTTCAAACAGTATGAAATATAATAAGCCGAATGGTTCGATTAGCATGAGTATGCGGACCGTTGAAAGAACAGAAGAATGTATCACTTGCGAATTTAAAATCCAAGATACAGGTGTTGGTATGTCAGAGGAATTTATACAAAAAGGCTTGTTTACTCCTTTTTTTTTGCGCAGGAGGTTCAATCCGCACGTTCCAGTTATCGCGGAACAGGTCTTGGTATGCCGATTGTTAAGCAACTTGTCGAAAAGATGGGAGGCACTCTGTCGATTGAAAGTGAGCTGGGAGAGGGTAGCTGTTTTACTGTTGTGCTTCCTTTCAAAATTAATACGGAGGCAAATTCAGAAGAACATAAAGTGGTTTTGGATGCAGATATCAAGGGACTTCGCATTTTATTGGCTGAAGATAATGAGCTGAATATGGAAATTGCCCGGTTTATACTGGAAGACTGCGGTGCACTGGTAGAACCGGTATCCAATGGACTTGAAGCAGTACATAAATTTGAAGCATCCGATGAGGAAACTTTTGATGTGATTCTCATGGATGTTATGATGCCTGTGATGGATGGGATTACCGCGACCAAAACAATACGTGCCATGGAGCGCCCGGATGCTAAGACAATTCCAATCATAGCAATGACGGCAAATGCCTTTAAGGAGGATGAAGAAAATGCATGGCAGCAGGCATGAATGAACATCTGGCAAAGCCGTTGGAGGAGGATAAAGTAGTTCGTGCGATTTATGAAAATATAGTTAAAAAGAGGGCATAAAATATGGAACAACTCATACTGCTTTGAAATATCAGACAAAACCAAATAAAAGAAAGGATTTTGTGAAGAAAGTGATTTCCTCCGAGTTTTAGAAAAATACGTCAAGAAGACGGCTATATATCTTATGATTATTATTATGATGCGGTCAATCCGGATTGTGTGCTTCTTGTTGAAGTGTGGCAATCGAAAGGACAGCAGCAACAACATTTGCGGAGTGAGCATATGCATATTTTGAAAGAGATAAAGGAGAAATACGTTCTAGATACGTCGGTGCATGAGATTCAGGCATAATAATAACTCTTGCATTCGTGGCTGGTTATGCTAAAATAACATTAGTTAGACATAACTAATCACGAAAGGAGAAACATCCATGTCATATGCAGAAGAGTTAAAATTATTTAAGGCAGCGCATAAGTACGAAAGTATTACAGTGGGTGGTAGTAATTTTCATTATATTTTAAGTGGAAAAAAAGAAAGCAAAACACTGGTAATGTTAAATGGGGGAATGAACACCTCGGAAATGTGGGCATGCATGCTTTTTTTAAAAAATAGGAGTAACAAAGCCGATTTTTTGGCGGTGCCAGTGATGGCGGTATGGTTGCACAGATTTATACATAGAAATATCACGGAGAGGTTGGCGGACTTATTCTTGTTTCCACCGGCGGCATGGATGCAGCAACGCTGAAAAAGTCTTAAGAAAAAATATTTCTTTGCGCCGCTTATGCTGTTTTACATGAAGCATTGCAATTATGAAAAATTAAAGCCAAGGCTTATCAAAATGGCAATGGGACACATTCGTAACGAAAGTGAAGAACAGATTGCTTATGCGAAAGATATGTTTGAAACTATTTTTATGATTTTACGCAGGAAAAAGACGTACATATTTCCGGACTGTTAGCGGATTTGATGAACCAAAAACCGGTTACGGAGGCAGATTTTAAGGACCTTGAAGGGAAAATATTGTTGATACTTCCGAATCAGGATTTCTTTTCGGAAAAGATGCAGAAAGACCTTATTGCATTGATGCATGACCCGGAAATTCAATATGTTTCGGGCGGGCATCTTTCAACCATTTTAAGAGCGGATGATTATGTAAAAACCATTCGTGAATTTCTGCCAAAAATATAAAAGAGAGGGGCTAAAGTGTTGACAGATGAAGAATATAAAAATATGTCGGTGAAAGAATTTACAAAAGCGGCTAAGAATTATGAAAGCGACCATGCGGGATTTATAAGATGTGTAAAAAAAAAGATTACCCGGATATTTTGGAGGAACTGGAAAAGGAAGAATTTTCAGACCTTTTGGACGCCGGATGTGGACCCGCGCCAATGATTTCTCTGCTTGCGGAAAATATCCGGATCGTCATTATACAGGACTTGATTTGACACCGGCAATGATTGAACAGGCAAAAAAGAAAAATATTCCGAATGCTGATTTTGTAGTTGGTGATTGCGAGAATTTTCCGTTTGAGGACAATGCGTTTGATGCCATTATCTGCTCGAATAGCTTTCATCATTATCCAAATCCACAGGCATTTTTTTGACAGCGTAAAGAGGTGTCTTCGCCCCGGTGGAAGGCTTGTACTTCGGGATGTAACCAGTGATAATAAATTGTTATTATGGTTTATGGATAAGATAGAGCTTCCCCTGGCAAATTTATGTGGGCACGGAGACGTGACAATCGCTACAAGAGAAGTGGTTACGGACTGCTGTAAAAGGCAGGTTTGAAGGTAGAAAAACTGGAGATTCGAAAGGGAATGCGCATGCATTGTGTGGTGAGAAAATAAGAGTTATAAAAACTTTGAAAGGTCATTTGACAAGTATATTTTTCATTGTATAATGAAAGTGGATAGATTATATTTGAATGGAGGACTCCACATGGACAAGGTATATATACTGGTATTGCTGTTAATGATAATTCCAATATTGATTTGTATAAAATATGCTGAAAAGTAAAAAGCGAAGTGGCATCTTCTATTGTAAAATGTCTTGTTCTTGTGATTATCACCATTCTTAGTAATGGGGTATTTGTGCTTTCAGACAACCAACTGTTTTCGTATGTTATGGAAGGACTGTATCTGTTTTCTTTTGACGTGCTGTTGATTTATATATTACAGTATTCACAACAGTATACCCAGGTTTTTAACGAAGTGACTTTGTTTCGGACAGGCTGTTTTGTTGTTGCAGGTTTGGATGGAATTTCACTGCTTCTAAATGTGTTTTTTCATCATGTATTTATTGTTAAAAGCAGAAAACTATATAAGTTTTCAGATGTATCATATTAGTGACAAAACGATTTTTTATTATCTTCATTATGGATTTTCCTATTGTTTGATGTTTTGCATTATTGCATCTTTTTTGACAAAGATTGTGCAAATATCGGCTTTTTACCGCAAGAAATATGTTCCAATTTTAGGAGTGTTTTGTGTGATTGTTATATTAAATATTGTATGTAATATTTCGGGATTTCCATTAGACATTTCTCTTCCGTTTTTGGTATTTGCATCCATTTTAATTTGTTATTTGACGTTATATCGGTCGCCAAAGGAGTTGATTGATAAAACATTGTCCATTGTGGTGGCAGGTATGAATAATGCGGTAATCTGTTTTGATATTAATGGAGAATGTGTCTATGCAAATAATCATGCACGCAGTATATTTCATGACTTGTCAAATGATATTGCAGGATTTTCCGAGCAGGTGCAGAATTGGCTGTGTGGACATGATTTTGACAACCGGGACTGCGTGGAATGGAGTGCCCAAAGGACGATTGACAATGAAATACATTATTTTGATATAGAATATAGAAAGATATTTGCAAAGAAGGGTGAATACATAGGATTTTTTTCTTAAATCTCATTGATACAACAGAAAAACGTCTTGCCTATGAAAAAGAAAAATATTTGGCGACGCATGATACGCTTACCGGATTATACAATAAAGATTATTTTTCAGTAAAAGTAGCAGAAATTTTAAAAGAAAAACAGACGAGGACTGGCTGTTAGTGTGTTCTAATATTAAGGATTTTAAATTGATTAACGATCTTTTTTGGAATTGAAAAGGGAAATGAAGTACTAAAAATGCAGGCGGACATTTTTAAGGAACAATGTAGTGAAGGTGTTATCCATGGCAGAATTGGTGGGGATAAGTTTGCAATGTGTGTTCCTAAACCTCAATTTTGGAGCAGAATTTTATGAATATGGTACAGACAATGAGACATGCGTTTGATAATGATATATATCATTTGTATATGTATATTGGTGTTTACGAAATTACGGACAGAGATGAGGATGTTTCCATCATGTGTGACAAAGCAAATCTTGCCATGAAAACGTTGTATGAAAACTACGACAAATCGATTGCCTATTATAGTGATGTTATATTGGATAAAACAATTGAAGAAAAACAGCTTGTAGGGGATTTCGATGAAGCGATTGCCAAAAGGCAGTTTTGCATGTATTTACAACCCCAGATGACATCGGAAGGAAAAATGATTGGGGCAGAGGCTCTTGTAAGATGGCAGCATCCGAAACGCGGATTGATTTTTCCGGGAGATTTTATTGAAATTTTTGAGCGGACAGGACTTATTTACCGGCTTGACCGGTTTGTATGGGAACTTGCTGTTGAAAAATTGGCACAGTGGCAGAAAGACGGAGAGATGATATATATATATCCGTAAATATTTCTACAAAGGATTTTTGTTATATGGATGTTTATAAGACCATCACATCTCTTGTGGAAAAGTATCAAATTGTGCCATCAACTTTGAAACTGGAGATTACAGAAACGGCTATCATGACGGGAATTGCCGGAGAATTTGAAATCATCGAACAGTTTAGAAAATATGGTTTCGAAGTGGAAATTGATGATTTTGGAAGCGGTTATTCTTCTTTTAATACGTTGAAGGATATGGATGTTGACGTGTTAAAATCGATATGGGATTTTTAAGAACAACAAAACCGGAACATTTGGAAAGAAGTATGACGATTTTAAATATGATTATATCTCTTAGTAAAATGCTTGGCCTTTCCGTGATCACAGAGGGCGTGGAGACACAAGAACAGGTTGTCAAACTCTCACAGATGGGATGCAGAATCTATCAGGGTATTATTTTTCAAAGCCGATTCCGGTGAGTGAGTTTGAGGAGAGATATATGTAGAGGGGGGAGAGCAGGATTGAGACGCGACCGGATTTTTTGTTTTATTTGACATAAAACCATTCAATGATATTATGATATTAATAAGAAGTGCTACCGCCTATGCGGATAGCCTGATAATTTTGTCAGAAATGACCGCCAAAGTTTGTCAGACAGGGGCGGTTATTTTTTGTGTCTTGGAATTATGCTTACCATGCGTATAACCAAGACTATAAAGGTCGCACACAGTGCGAGCACTGAAAAATACTGTAACAGACACGTGAAAAAAACAACTGCTTCTATTGGATTATTTTACTGTAGAAAGGTTGCTAAAGAACAGGCAAAATGGTATGATTAGTTAGATACAACTAACAACAAGGAAGGGCGAGGACAAAAATATGACAATACTAATCATTCGAATTATGTTCGCACTTGCCGTATTGCGGTCATGGTTTCTATGCTGGCGTGGATGTTTTTGATTTAAGTTTTTTTATTAATAATGCCGATATTTACACTATAAAGTATGTTTGAAATGGAGTTCAAAACGAGTAATACTTCAAGGAGGATGGCATTATGGCAGTAAATGGAATTGGGAATGGTTATTTCTATCCGGTGAAAAATCAAGAGACAGTTGGGATGAAGGCATCGGATTCGAAACCATCGTCTCGGACGGTGGTTAATAATGGTGGTGTGAGTTATGAGAAAAGTATATCGGATGCTGCTTCATCCGGTCTTGATTTTATACAGGAAGTGGAAAAGCGAAATAGTGGAACTAAGTTTTTGTGGGAACTGTAGGTTACGGGCAGACATATGGCAATTCATCGGATGTGAATTTTGTAATTCATCCGAAATATTTAGACAAACTGGGAACTGATGAAGAGGCGAGAATGACCTTTGAAAAGGATGTTAAGTTTTTAACGAATTGCTCCAAACAGTTTAAGGCACAGATGAAAGCACAGGGCGGGAAGTGGTAAGCGACGGCTGGTTTTGCGACGAAAATGGAAACTGGGGCGGCTGGGTTATTACAAAAATTCAGATAAGAGTTCCTTTTTGAAGAAAATGTCAGACCATACAAATGAAATTTTAGAAAAGAAACTGGCAAAGAAAAAAGGAAAAGCGTGCCGGGCGTATTTACAAAACCGATTTAAGGGGATTCAATTTCGATTAACAGGAGGAGATGAAAATGCAGGTAAATGGACTGAGCGGAGCTGGTTCCAAGACAGCTGGAATTAAAATGGCACAGAAGATGGATTCTTTTAGCATAAATATTAAAAACGAGATTGCCAGAAAGCAGAAAGAGCAGCAGCGTTAAAAAGAAACAAGAAGAGCTTGAAAAACTGGAGCAGAAGAAATTGTCAGCATCTGCATCCCAGATGAATACTTTGGGAACACTAAATCAAAAGATTGCTGATGTGGCAAAAGAAAAAGAGGATGAGGATAAGGAAGTTGCCAGTTCCTTCACAAAATGCTAGTATAGGAAAGAGGCAGGTGATACTTTTGAAAGCAGAGCAGGTAATCAGAGAAACGGCAAATCTTTGTCGGGATTTTGGAGCAAAAGAAGTTATATTATATGGTTCAAGAGCAAAGGAAACTGCGAGGGAACGAAGCGACATTGACATTGCAGTAACCGGTGTCAAAGATTTTGATGCACTTGTCGAAGAAGTGGAAAATCTGCCAACATTATACAGCGTCGATATGGTAAATATGGATACTTGTAAAAAATCAGTTGTTATTGAGGATATCAGACAGTATGGACGAAAAATTTAATCGCCGGTTTACATCATTTTGTAATTCGCTGGATGCATTATCGGAGGCAAAGAACAGAGACTTTTCTGATTCATTTGTGCTGAGTGGAACGAGTGCTAAGTTTAGCATTACATTTGACCTGGCGTGGAAAGTAATGAAGGACATATTGGTACAGTATTATGCAATAACAGGATTCGTTACAGGTTCTCCAAGGGAAGTGTTGCGAGAGGCATTCAAAGCAAATTTGATTTCTGATGAGGCATGGATGGAAATGCTAAAAGTGAGGAATGAACTTACTCATGATTATGATTGCGAAATTGTGAAAACGCATTGTGACGCAATTGTTAAGAAATATATTGATCTGTTTTACATTTTTGCCGACAAAGTGAAGCAGTTGGGGGGATAGCCTTAATTAGAGGCCGTGTATCGTTATTAGATGTGGTAACAACCGTATACAGGAAAGTGTTCTAGGACGCATTTATAAGATAAGGATAAACTGAGTTTGGCTGGTTTTGTTTGCGTCAAATATTCGTTGCCAGTTTCTTTTGACTTTTCTCCTGAATTACGGAAATCAAAAGTGCCAACGACTTGACACATACCCATTTTCTGCTATACTAAAGATAGTGGATGAAACTGCGATAGGATTGTCGCAGAGTTAAGGTAACGGAGTACCGGTGCAGTAATCAAAGGAGTGAATGTTATGAATAATATGTATGGATTAGGAACATATGGAGCAAGTTCATTTGTAGACACATTTTTTGGAACGAGCAGCACAAGTGGTGGCTCACTTTGTCATCGATTGGCGACTTGCAGATGATTCAAAAGGTGCTTACAAAAAAGCGATGAAAGCTTATGTGGCAAAACTGAAGAGCAGTGATTCTGCGGAGACGATTAAAAATTCCGGTACGGCAGACAGTGGCACAAAGTTGTCTCGTTTAAAGAGTTCGTCACAGAAGCTGTATCAGGCAGCAAATGATTTAAAAAATGCTTCTTATGGTGATAATACAAAAGCAGAAGATTTATTAGATAAGGCGAAGAACTTTGTGAGCCAGTACAACAGTGTACTTGGCACAACAGAAAGTATGAACTCATATAGTATTTTGCAGACGGCTGTATGGGGAACGGAACAGATGAATCTGAGTCAGGGACTTTTGAATAAAGTTGGAATTACAATCAATGACGATAATACATTGTCTTTGGATGAGACGAAATTCAAGGCAGCAAATATGAGTGATTTGAAGGCACTGTTTTCAGGCAGCGGTTCACTTGCTGACCGCGTGGCACAGAAAGCATCGACACTGTACAATCAGAGTACAAACCAGATTGCATTGAATCAGGGCAAGTCGACATATACGATGTTTGGCACGTTGATTTAACGAAAAAGAATAAACGAATACAACCGTGCGGCACAGACAGGAAGGACGCTGTTTGTGCCGTTCGTATGTTGAAGGAAAGGAAGAGAAGGATGCACCGTTTTTTTTGTACCGGAGGAAAACCGCACGGAAAATGAAATTGTGATACATGGGGATGATGTAAACCATATCCGCAATGTTCTCAGGATGACAAAAAGGGGAAAAGATAATGGTTTCCTGTGGGAAAGGTGTGGATTATGAGTGCGAGATTCTGGCGGTTTCCGATAGCGAGATAAGTCTTTTGATTCGGGATGAGAAACCGGCGGTTTCAGAACTTCCGGTGAAAATTACCTTGTTTCAGGCACTGCCGAAAAAAGATAAAATGGAACTCGTGATTCAAAAGGCAGTGGAATTGGGAGCAGCATCCATTGTGCCGGTGAAAACAAAACGATGCGTGGTAAAACTGGACGCCAAAAAAAAGAAGAAAAGAAAGTGACAAGATGGCGTACGATTGCTGAATCGGCCGCAAAGCAAAGCGGTAGAGGTGTTTTTACCGGAAGTGACGGCGGTGAAAAGTTTTTCGGAAGCACTTTCTATGGCAAATGAAATGGATTATGTGATGATTCCTTACGAATTGTGCGAGGGCATGAAAGAGTCAGTTCTTTCCTTTACGGAGGCCTCTCAAAATAAAAAGAGGCGGTCGGATTGGCATTTTTATCGGACCGGAAGGCGGTTTTGAACGCGGGGAAGTGGACGCGGCAGAGGCACAAGGGATTAAACCGATTTCCCTTGGTAAGCGAATTTTGCGGACGGAAACGGCAGGGTTAGCAGCGTTGTCGATTCTTATGTTTTTAATCGAAGGAAGAAATGAGGAAGAATAAATGGAATGTTATTTGGATAATGCGGCGACGACGAGACCATTTTCAGAGGTCTGTGACTTGGTGACGCGGGTGATGTACGAGGACTTTGGAAATCCATCATCCCTTCACATGAAAGGTGTTATCGCAGAGCGTTATGTGAGACAGGCGAGAGAACAGATTGCTAAAACGTTAAAGTGTGCGGCGAAAAACATTGTTTTTACAAGCGGCGGTACGGAGAGTAATAACATGGCGCTGATTGGTTCAGCACTTGCAAATGCCCGTGCAGGCAAGCACATTATCACAACCTGTTTTGAGCATGCGGCTGTTTATGAGCCGCTGTTATATTTAGAAAAATGGGTTATGAAGTCACTTACCTTCCCGTGGATTCAATGGGGCATGTGAGTGAGGAAACGCTTGAGAATGCATTGCGTAAGGATACGATTTTAGTCTCTACGATGCTTGTGAATAACGAAGTTGGTGCGATTTTGGATGTCGAGAAATTTTCTAAAATTGTAAAAGCATTTAACAAGGATATTATTTTCCATGTAGATGCGATTCAGGCATATGGGAAAATGAATATTTATCCAAAACGAATGGGAATTGATTTGCTGAGTGTCAGTGGTCATAAAATTCATGGACCGAAAGGAACCGGATTTTTTATATGTTGGGGATAAGGTTAAAATTCATCCCTATATTCATGGCGGCGGGCAGCAGCAGGGGATGCGTTCCGGAACGGAAAATGTACCGGGGATTGCCGGGCTTTCTCTGGCGGCAGAAAAAATGTATGCAAATCTGGAGGAAAATAGAAAGCACTTGTATGAATTGAAACAGTATTTTGTTTCCCATATCGGAGAAGTTGACGGGGCGGTTGTAAATGCCTGTGATGTTTCTGCGGTAGAAGAGACGGCACCTCATATTGTGAGTGTGAGTTTTGACGGTGTCCGAAGCGAGGTGCTTTTGCATGCCCTTGAGGAAAAAAGAAATTTATGTTTCTTCCGGGTCCGCCTGTTCCTCAAATCATCCGGGAATCAGTGGAACGCTGAAAGCGATTGGCGTTGCAAATGAGCGGCTTGACTGTACGCTGCGGTTTAGTTTTTCCGTGGAGACACAGATTGAGCAGTTAAAACAGACAATTACGGAATTAAAACAATTGGTACCGGTGTTAGCACGGTATACAAGACGATAGAAGGAGAGAAAAATGGTACGAGCTTTTTGATTAAATATGCAGAAATCGGAATTAAAGGAAAAAACCGTTATGTATTTGAAAATGCATTGGTTCGCCGTGTGCGTGAGCGTTTGGACCGCTGTGTGGGTGAATTTATGGTAGAGAAGGAGCAGGGACGCGTCTACGTGGAGGCTCTTTCGGATGATTTTGACAAGGAAGAAGTGATGGAAGGGCTGAGCCATGTTTTTGGTATTGCTCATATCTGTCCGGTTGTTCTAGTGGAGGATAAAACATTTTCCCATGTATGTGAGGAACTGGTGACTCATATGAAAGAAGAACTGGGTGACCGGCCATTCACATTCAAAGTATTTGCCAAACGAAGCGATAAAAAATATGAGATGAAAAGCCCGGATATCTGCATGCAGGCTGGTGAGTATATCATTGAAAATATGCCAAATGCGTCGGTTGATGTGCACCATCCGGAAATTAAAGTGTATATTGAAATCCGCAAACGTGCTTATGTGTATGTGACAAGTATCAAAGGACCCGGCGGTATGCCGGTTGGTACAAGTGACCGCTCAATGCTGCTTTTATCCGGAGGTATTGACAGTCCGGTTGCCGGCTATATGATGGCAAAACGTGGCGTGAAAATTGAAGCAGTTTATTTTCATGCACCGCCATATACAAGTGAGCGTGCCAAACAAAAGGTTGTAGATTTAGCGCGTCTTGTTTCCGAGTATGCGGGTAATAGCAATCTCCATATTGTGAATTTTACAGTTATTCAGCTGTATATTTATGATAAATGTCCGCACGATGAATTGACAATTATTATGCGCAGATACATGATGCGGATTGCAGAAAAATTGCGAGAGAACGTCACTGCTTATCGCTGATTACCGGCGAAAGTGTCGGACAGGTGGCGAGCCAGACAATGCAGAGTTTAGCGGCAACGGATGCGGTATGTAATATGCCTGTATTCCGTCCTGTAATTGCTTTTGATAAAAATGAAATTATTGAGATTGCGGAAAAGATTGATACTTTTGAGACGTCGATTCAGCCGTTTGAAGACTGCTGTACGATTTTTGTGGCAAAGCATCCGGTGACGAAACCGGACATTGCAAAATGGAAGAGTCCGAGAAAAACTTAGCGGAAAAAATCGATGAAATGGTAAAGAAAGCGATTGAAGAACGTGAAGTAATCTGTGTGAAACCAGAATAAAATTTTGTGGGGCGGTGCGTCGTTTTGAGACAAAAAAAAGAAGCGGCCATCATGCCGCCCCATGCTAAGTAACAAACCCAATATTATATTTTTATTTAACGATGAACTCGTCAAGTTTAGCAAGAATTTCATCAATGTTGTTCTCGCTGTGAATATTGAGGTCGATTGGTTTTGACAAATCCAAGCTGAAAATACCCATGATGGATTTTGCATCAATAACGTATCTTCCGGATACTAAGTCAAACTCTGCATCGTACTTTGTTACTTCGTTGACAAAAGCTTTTACTTTGTCGATTGAGTTTAAAGAAATTTTAACTGTTTTCATACTATATTACCTCCTTATTTTGTGTTAAGAGATTTTCCTCTCTTCACGTATTATATTAGTATGATTAGAGAAGTATGTCAATATAAAAAATAAACGAGGTCTTTTCAAAAAAAATTGTTTTTTGTGCAAAATGCTATGGAAGGAAAAGAATAAAATGAAAGTTGCTTTTTTGACACTTGGCTGTAAAGTAAATTTTATGAAACGGAGCAAATGATGGAACAGTTTCAGTCTCTTGGCTTTGATGTAGTAGATTTTCAGGAAAAAGCGGATGTTTATATTGTAAATACGTGTACGGTGACGAATATGGCTGACCGGAAATCCAGGCAGATGTTACACCGTGCGAAAAAGAAAAATCCGGATAGTTTAGTAGTGGCAGTTGGCTGCTATGTTGAGAGCGGAGAGGCAAAACTTGAAGAGGATTCGGCTGTTGATGCCTTTTTCTCAAATCGGGAAAAAGAGCATATGGCAGAGCGTTTTGTGGAACAATTTCATTTGACGCCGAAAGAAACACAGACGATGGGAAGCCGTCATGTGGAGCATGAGAGAACAAGAGCATATCTGAAAATTCAGGATGGATGCAATCAGTTTTGTACTTATTGTATGATTCCTTATGTCAGAGGCAAAGGTAAGTTAGTCAGCATGCCGGAAGATGAGATTATTTCTCATGTAGAATCGTTGGCGAAGCAGGGCTATAAAGAAGTTGTTCTTACCGGGATTCATCTGTCTTCTTATGGCGTGGATTTTTCGGATGCATTAAATTTTGTCTCCCTTGAAGGTAAACCACTTTTGGCTGTGATTTCAAAAATCGCAGAAATTGAGGGGTTGAGAGAATCCGGCTTGGCTCACTCGAACCAAGAATTATTACGGAATCTTTTGCAAAAGAACTTTCGGCAATAAAAAAAGTGTGCCCGCATTTCCACTTATCCCTGCAGAGCGGATGTGATACGGTATTAAAGCGGATGAACCGGCATTATACAAGTGCAGAGTATAAGGAAAAGTGGAAATTCTGCGAAAATATTTTGATTATCCGGCGATTACCACGGATGTCATAACGGGATTTCCGGGAGAAACCGAGGAAGAATTTTTGATTACAAGAAATTTTCTGAGGGAAATTGCTTTTTCCGATTTGCACATTTTCCCTTATTCGCCGCGCAGAGGAACAAAAGCTGCGGCAATGACAGATCAGGTTGACTCACAGGTGAAGAAACACAGAAGTGATTTACTGATTCAGGACACGAAGGAATATCAGAAAACTTATGCGGATGCCTTTCTTTCAAAACAGGAGAAAGTACTGTTTGAAGAAGTTGTTTCCTATGATGGAAAAGAGTATCTGATTGGACACAACGAACGTTATGTAAAGATTGGCGTTTTAGCATCCGAGGCAGCAGAAAATGGGTATGGGGAAAATGAGATTCATGAGGTGCTTGTGGAGCATGTTTTGGTGTGAGACATATATCATACCCTTTCGGGTATAATATAATGAAGGAAACTTGACATTATACCCGAAAGGGTGTAAAATGATGCGTATAAATGATGGGAAAGGGGCAATAATTATGAATAAGATTGCCGAATTTATAAAGATAAATCGAAAAGCCGCAGGACTTACGCAGGAGGAATTTGCTATGCGTTCAGGACTGGGGCTTCGTTTTGTTAGAGAATTGGAACAGGGAAAAGAGACTGTACGGATGGATAAAGTAAATGTGGCTCTTTCGATGTTTGATATGGAGGCAGTTCCCGGACGGAAGGAGGATGAATGATGGAGGAAGAAATCTTAAAAGAACCACAGTTTACCGATGAAATTGTATCAATTATAAGAAGTGGTCTGTCCGATGAAGAAATTATTGAGAAATTACATGACTACCATGACAATGATATTGCAAGAAGTTTAGAAGCGCTTACAAAAGAAGAAAGAATCCATTTATATAATATATTAGATCCTGAATGGGTATCTGAAATTTTTACTTTTATTGAAGAACCGGAAGATTATATTGAGGAAATCGGGATTGATAAACTGGCGGCAGTTATCAATGAAATGGATTCTGATGACGCAGTTGATTTGCTGGAGGAAATTGATGAGAGTGTAAAGGAAAAACTGCGTCCGATTCTGCACGAGGATGTCAAGGCAGATATTCAGTTGATTCATTCGTATGATGAAGAGGAAATTGGTAGTCTTATGACGACCAATTATATCTGTATGAAAAAAGACATTGAATATTCGCCAGGCTATGCGTGAGCTGATTGTACAGGCAGGTGAAAACGACAATATTTCAACGCTTTATGTTGTGGATGAGAATAATAAGTTTAGTGGTGCAATTGATTTAAAGGATTTAATTATAGCCAGAGAAAATGATGATTTGGATGACCTCATTAGTTATTCATATCCGTATTTGTTAGACTGCGAAAAGATATCCGACTGCATTGAAAAAATCAAGGATTATGCTGAGGATTCGCTTCCGGTATTAAATGATAAAAAAGAAATTATTGGTATTTTGACGGCTCAGGATGTCATCGAGGCAGTTGATGATGAGATGGGTGAGGATTATGCGAAGTTAGCCGGTTTGACAGCAGAGGAAGACTTGCGCGAGACAACAAAGGAAAGTATGAAAAAAGACTACCATGGTTAATCATCCTGCTTCTACTGGGAATGGGCGTGTCAACCGTGGTTGGTTCATTTGAGGCCGTAGTGGCAGTAATTCCGATTGTGATTTGTTTCCAGTCCCTTATATTAGATATGGCGGGAAATGTCGGCACACAATCACTGGCGGTAACGATTCGCGTACTGATGGATGATGAATTGAATGCAAAAGCAAAACTTCGGCTTGTGCTGAAAGAAATGAAAGTTGGCTTCTGCAATGGGCTGCTTTTGGGCGGACTGGCATTTGTCTTTTTGGGACTGTATATTTTCGGCTTAAAGGGCTATGCCCTTCCGACGGCATTTTTGGTGTCCGGCTGTGTTGGCGTGTCACTGCTTTTAGCAATGGTAATTTCAAGTCTGGTAGGAACATTAGTGCCACTGTTTTTTGCAAAAATTAAAATTGATCCGGCAGTTGCATCCTACCATTGATTACAACGGTAAATGATTTGGTGGCTGTGGTCACGTATTATGGATTGGCATGGCTGTTCCTGATTCCCATAATGAATTAATATATTGAGAAAAATGTTGTTTGAGGTATACTATAGATAATATTTTGGAAAAGGGGTGACCGTATGAGTGGTTCAAAAGCTAGTGTGATTGAAAAAATTAATCGAATGCCAGTGAGTATGTTAGGAAAAAGAGGGAGATGCATGCGAACAGATGAGAAAAAAAAAGTTCATTCGCGAGAGACTATAACGCGGAAGCGTTATCTCGTCTCTCACGAATGAACTTCTTTTTCTACTTTCTATGCCTCAAACTTAAACCAGTCAAAGTCAAATTTACTACCCGGCATAAAGATAAAGTTTACTTTTCCGTATCCGGTAAAGCCGCTAATTGGGAAAGTGACTTCTTTGTAATCATCACTCTGCGTAAATTCTGCCATGTGATTGATCTCTCTGCCGTCTTCTGCAAAGAAGCGGATGTGAATCGTGTTGACAGGAATTGGTGAGTGACCGCAGATTGTAATTTTTGATGGTCCTTCTTCACCAAAATCCATATGCTCAAATTCGAGTGTAACATTATTTCCGATGTCAGTAATTTGTTTTTCTAAAACGGTAAACATATCACCGGAAATCGTATTGTTTTCGATGGCGTATACTTTTCCGTAGGCTTTGCTCAATGTCTTGCAGTAAAAAGCCCTGTAAGGAAAGTTTGATGCTTGGGTATACCACGATGGAAATGCTTTGTACACCGCGGATTCGCTCCGGCAGAGTGTAAACATTTTCCTGATAGTGGTTATACCAGCTCTTTGCCTGATACTTGTCTTTGACAAGGCATTTGCCGTCTTTTCAGAGTCACCAAGCCAGATTTCAATTGGCAGCTCATCTTCAAATGAGAAAATCGGAATGTGAATCTCATCCGAGCCATATTCGCCAAAGTCCACATTTTCAAAGAGGAAGCGGGTGCGTTCCTCAGCGGTGATATAGACACCGCCCTGAAAACTTAATTTAGCTTCGTTTGTGCAGTCTTTATAATCGATGCCGTTTACCATTTTATATGGATTTAAAGTTGCCTCGCCGAGGCCTGTCACACAAAATTCCAGCTCGGACATTACTTCCATCACATCGCGTCCGTTTTTACAGCTGCAACACAGGCGGAATTCACCATCGCCTAATGCGTGGATGGTTGCCTCGGTTCCGTTTGTCTCGATTTTCACACTATTGCTTTCGACACCATCAAGTGTAACCGCCTTAAATTCAATTTCCCGGTAGGTTGCATCCGCAGGAAGAATTTTTGCGGTAACGGTAGTTTCTGTCACATTTTCGTCGAAATGATTGGTGCCGTGGTTTGTCAATTCAATTTTGCGAACCGGAATTTCATCGGTTAAATCTTCTGCGGATTCTTTATTTTCCATGAAGCAGGAAATACCATCACGGACATCACAAGAAATGGCAGGAATCGAAAGGGTGGCAGCTGTAAGTCCTTTGGAAGTGACTTCGATATCAATGGTTCCCGGTGTGTCTTTGGCAGCGATAATTGCCAGAAGACGACCGCTGAATAAGCGGCGGCTCGTTCCTTTGTAGGAATCAAAGTCGGTGCTGTCACCGTTGTCCAGCCCGATTAAACGTCCGGCACCGCTGACGTGAACCTGAACACGGCTGCGGCTGTTTGCAACAAAGGTATCGTTTTCATCGAGAGTGTTAATCTCGACAAATAAAAGGTCCTCGCCATTTGCCAAAAGCTGTTCTTTGTCCGGCTTACATACGATTTTTTTTGCATCGCCAAAAGATTTTTGGACAGCTTCTGCAATTACCGTGTCGTTTTCATCGTAAGCAACTGCTTTTAGCTCACCCGGCTCAAAGGCAATCTGCCAGTCGCAGGCTAAGTGAGTGCCTTTTTGTGGTCAATTGTCTGTGCACCAAGGGATTTACCGTTAAAGAATAATTCGACTTTTGGCGCATTGGAAAAGGCACGGACATCAATTTTCTGACTGATATTAAAATCCCAGTAAGGCAGGAGATGAACCATCGGATTTGTCTTGTAGTCCGTCCATTCTGCCATGTAATGATAGTAGCTGTCCTTTGGAAAACCGGCGGTGTCAACTTGACCGAAATACGAATTTTTCGTAAAATATGGTGTCGGCTCGCCGATATAGTCAAAACCGCTCCAGATAAACTGACCGAAACAGTAATCACGGTCACGGTGGGCAGATACAACGACGTCTGTATTTTTAGCGCCCCAGTTTGTGGTACAGTTGCCAAGGGAAGAGCATTGTCCGTCATCGTAAGTTAATAAACGGTTTGTCAGTGGGAAATGGTAAATACCGCGGCTTTGCAGAGTGGAAGAAGTTTCACTTCCGAAAATGCACCAGTCCGGATATTTTTCGTGGTGTTCATCATACAGATGTTCCATATAATTGTAACCGACCAAATCAACTTCAGCAGCACATTTCTGAGCTCCCTCACCGCCCATGATATTAGAACCCATGCCAATAACGGCATTGCCGTAGTAGTCAAGTTCTTTGACAGCATCCCGTAACATTTTTTGTTACTTCTAATCCACGGTCAAAATTGATGTCGTGGATTTCGTTTCCGATGCCCCAGATAAAGACGGATGGGTGGTTTCTGTCTTGACGTACCCAGCTTGTCAAATCGGTTTTCCACCAGTCTTTAAAATAATTTCCGTAATCGTAATCGGTCTTGCAGTGTTCCCACATATCAAAACTTTCCGTGTACAAAAGAAGACCCATTTCATCACATAATTCCATCAGTTCCGGTGCCGGCATATTATGTGCACTGCGGATGGCATTAACACCCATTTTCTGCATAATTGTAAGCTGGCGTCTGACAGCCTCGCGGTTTATGGCAGCACCGAGTGCACCGAGTGTATGATGTTCACAGGAACCGTTGATTTTTACATTTCTGCCATTCAAAAGAAACCTTTATCCGGGTCAAAGGCAATTGTCCGGAAACCAAAGCGTTCATCACTGGAATCAATGGCAGTTTCGTCTTTTCTAATTTCACTATGTACGGTGTACAAATTCGGTGACTCAATATCCCAAAGAAGTGGGGCTTCAAAAGTCATTGTCTGTTTGTTTACGGTAAGGTACCGCAAGGAATGGTAAGAGTTTCTTTGCTTGTACCGGCTACTTTACCATCCGGTGCAAGTACTGTGTGGCAAAGAGTAACCTCGCAGGCAGAATCGGTATCGTTTTGAATCTCGTAGTCGGCATGCAGAATAAAAGCATCCCCCCTTTTTTTTGCTGACAGATAACCGCCATCTGTTGTGAAATGAACGGCAGGACGTCTTACAAGCCAGACGTTTCGGTAAATGCCGGAGCCCGGATACCAGCGGCTGTTTGGAAGTTCATAGGTGTTTTTACCCAGATGGTATTCTCACCTTCTTTGACATAGGAAGTCAAATCAATTTCAAATTGAGAGTAGCCGTAAGCCATGTGAAAAATTTTCTCTCCATTCAGATAGATTTCATTATCCATGTATACGCCTTCAAACAGTATGGACAGACGGTCTAAACCAAGTGTAGGTACAGTGAAAGTTTTTTTTGTAGCAGCTGACTCCCTGAGCGTACAAATCTTTGCTGTCGTAAATCATCCAGTCATGCGGGATGTCAACCGGCTCCCAGTCCTTTGTATTAAAGAATGTATCGATGGTCGTTTCCAGTGGTTCTCTGTGGAAAAACCAGTCGTTGTTAAAAAGCTGTTTCATAAAGGTTATCCTCCTAAAAAGTCGTTTTGAATGTGGGTTAATTATCTATGTATAAGGATAGCAAAAAACTTTGACACAGGCAATGAATTTCTTTATACTTAAGATGAAGTTTTTTTTGAAAGGGAAAAAATATGCAGATTTGTAAAATTGTGCCGGAGAAACTAAGACCGGCATTGGAACTTATCTGGGAAGTCTTTGAAGAATTTGAGGTGCCGGATTATGAAGAAATGGGGATTCAGACTTTCCGCCATTTTATTGAGTATCATAATATGGTGGAAAAAGTCAATCAAGGCGAAATGAAATTTTATGGGTGCTATCTCAATCAATATTTGATTGGAGTAATTGCCCTGCGCACAGGACAGCACATTAGTCTTTTTGTTTGTGGGGGAAATTTCATCATCTGGGAGTGGCAACGAAGCTGATGAAAGTAGTGGAAAATGAGGTATTAGCTCAGAATCCTAAAATTCGTGCGGTTACGGTAAATGCTTCGCCGTATGCTGTGGGCTTTATGAAAAAACGGTTTTGTCCCTTTGGATAAGGAACAAAAGGCGGATGGGATTCGTTTTACGCCGATGAGAAAAATGATTTGAATTGATTCTCAGCAAGGGGCATAGGTACAACTTTCACGTTCTATCAGCCGACAGGGAAGCTCAATTCGAACACATTCTTTGTGAGCCTTCTTTTGCTGGTCAAGCAGCAGAAGAAGTGCGAAGTGGGCAAGTTCTTGTTTTGGAATATCTATGGTGGTCAGCATCGGCGATGTTTTGGCAGACTTCCGAATGTTATCAATTGCGATAACAGAAGGAAGATAATTTTTCTTCGGCACTTATTTAATGAGCAGAGTACACCAAGTGCTGTACAATCATTGGCACAGAAAATAGCGGTAGGAGGATCCTCTTCTTTGAGGATGTCGTTCATGATGCGGGCCCTCTTCTTCCGTTTGACTGCTTGGGTGCACATGGCGATAATCAAAGGGAATGTGGTGTGTTAGTAATGTTTGATAATAGCCAACATAACGTGACTCATAAGTACAATCGCCGATATAGGCGATTTTTTGTGACCTAGGGTAATAAGTCGTTCCACAGCCATCTTTGCAGCTGCCTCTCCGCTGCAGATTACTTCGTCATAGAAGTAGTTGCTTGGGTTTCGATCAATTCCGACAACATAGGCATATCTTTTTTTAATGCAGGGATAAGTTCAGGTGAGCATTTTCCAAGAATAATGAGCCCTGTGTTTTCTTTCCGTGGAATAAAAGGCGGGACAATGGTTTGTTTTTTCGTGAAGTAGATGTTCTGTGGTTTTGTAAGGGACAATACCTGGTGTTGAATTTGATTCGAGCTTCATAATATCAGCAGTGCTGAGAATATTACCAAGCAGGCATCGGTTTTTCTGTATTACATCCTGGAGAAATTGAAATAATTCATAAAAAAAGGGTCTATATCTAGTGAATCAAAACGTGTAAGAAATAAATCAATGGTAAGGGAAGTGGCTAGTTGAGGTTTTCCTTTGCGAAGTTCACGAGCAGCTGAGTTAGGCAGATAATTAAGTCTGCCTGCAATTTCCCATATTCGTTTTGCAAGTTCCGGGTCATGACAGATGTGCTCTGGGTCATTAAGAACACGAGAAACAGTGGCTGGTGATGTATTAGCTAATTCAGCAATTTTTTTTATTGACATAGTGTCTCCTTTCCTTTTGAATAATTTGAAACCGTTTTCATATATAACGATTTGTTTCGTTGTAAATATATGGAATCATAGCCCAAAATCATGGCAAAAAAAATAACGAAAACGATTTCAAATAAGGGAGTTTTTGTCAAGATAAAAAAAATATACACTATTTAATATAAAAAACAAAAGGAGAATGTGGAACATGAAAAAAATTAAAAAAATGATATTAGCTGGAATTGCGTTGTCGACACTTTTTGCAATTAGCGGATGCGGTACTAGTAAGGATGAGGTAAATTCAATTAAGGTGGGATATTTTAATAATGTGACGCATGCGCAGGCTCTTTTGATGAAGTCAGAGAAAAGTCTTGAGAATACTTTTGGGAAGGATATCAATGTTAAATGGACAGCCTTTAATGCCGGACCGGCAGAGGTAGAAGCTCTGTTTGCCGGAGATATCGATATCGGTTACATTGGACCTGTACCCGCAATTAGTGCGAATGTTAAGTCTAATGGTGATGTGCAGATTCTCTCTGGCGCAACAAAAGGTGGTGCTATTTTGATTCGGCGCGAGGGGGCACAAATATCTGGTGTCAAAGATCTTGCCGAAAAACAGTGGCAATCCCACAGATTGGTAACACGCAGCATTTGAGTTTATTAAAACTTTTGGAAGATTCCGGTTTGAAGCCTGTTACAGAAGGTGGTAATGTGACGGTTAGTGCTGTTGCGAATGCCGATGTTGCCAATGCGATGGCACGGGGAGATGTTGATGCTGCACTGGTTCCGGAACCGTGGGGGCAACACTTTTTAGAACAGGGAGCAAAGATGGTTCTTAACTATGATGAGATTTATTTGAAAGGACAGTATGATGTTGCTGTTGTGGTAGTCCGCAAGGAGTTTATGGAAAAGAATCCGGATCTTGTTGAGAAATTTTTAAGGGGAGCATGAAGCGGCAACGAAAGAGATTTATGAGAAGCCGCAACAGGTGCAAAAAAAGATTAATGCTGAGCTGAAACAAACCACCGGAAAGTCTCTTGGAGAAAACATTATTGCAGACGCGTTTGATTGCATTTTGTTTCAGACAGATTATCGAAAAGAAGCAATTCAGGGGTTTGCAAACATTAGTAAGGAACAGGGATTTATCAAGGAACTACCTGTTGATAGTCAGTTATACGCGGTTAGAAAAGAGGAGGAAAAAAGGTAATGTCATTTGTTTTTGAAAATGTGTCGAAACAATTTTTGAATCAGAATGAATCAACGACGGATTAATCTGGAGATACAGACCGGGGAGTTTGTATGTATTGTTGGCAAATCGGATGTGGAAAAGAGTACGTTGTTAAATCTTGCAGCTGGTCTTTTGACTCCTTCTTCTGGAAGAATTTTGCTCGATGGAAAGGAAGTGAATGGTCCGGGAGTGGAGAGGACTGTCATGTTTCAGGAACACGCTTTGTATCCGTGGCTTACCGTGAGAGAAAATGTGGAATTTGGTATGAAATTAGCAGGAGGATCGAAAGAAAAACGTCAGGAAAAATCGGATTACTATTTGAAAATGGTACACCTTCAAGGGTACGAGGATTATCGAGTCCATGAGATTTCCGGTGGAATGCGCCAGCGTGTGGCTTTGGCTCGCGCACTTGTTGTTGATTCTGAGATTCTTTTGATGGACGAACCTTTTTCTGCCTTGGATAAACAGACTTCTAATTGTCTACGGGAAGAATTGCAGCGGATTTGGATGGAAACGAAAAAACAATTTTATTTATTACGCATAGCGCAGAAGCGGCAGTATACCTGGCAGATCGAGTTGTCGTTTTGGCGCCCGAATGCGGAATGGTATCAGAGATTCTTCCGATTTCCTTGGAGCTACCACGTCATGTATATGATCCGGCGTTTGTTGAGCTGCGTCATAGTATTCTGGATGCCGTGCAAGGAGTGACCAATAGAGAAAATAAGGAGATGTAGTTTATGGGAATGATATTATTTTTTTGATTTTGCTTTTTTTATGGCAGGGAACGTACTGGATAGGTGTCGATGTGCTTGAAATTTTTAAATCCTACTCGGTGCCATCTCCGCTCGGTGTGGGCAGGTGTTTTTGGAACTTATGCAGGATGGAAGTCTTTTGCAGGCGACATTAAATTCACTGTTTCGTGGAATCCTCGGCTATGCAATCGCCGTTCTTATTGGTGTGGCACTGGGGGTGTCTCTTTATCATTTCAAATATTTGCAAAGAAACATGAAGCCCATTATTCTTGGTATACAGACACTGCCCAGTGTGTGCTGGGTACCGTTTTCAATCCTTTGGTTTGGCCTTTCGACACAAGCTATCCTTTTTGTTGTTGTGATGGGATCGGCGTTTGGTATTGCAATTTCAGTTGATAATGCAATCAAGAATATTCCGGTTATTTACACGAGAGCTGCACTTACAATGGGAGCGAGTAGACGTCAGATGTATTGTTATGTTTTGTTTCCTGCTTGTTTACCCGAGATGATTGCAGGACTTAAACAGGGATGGTCTTTTGCGTGGCGTGCATTGATGGCTGGAGAGGTTATGACGACTTCAATTGGGCTTGGACAGACGCTTATTATGGGACGCGATCTTGCAGATATTAATCAGGTTATGCTTGTCATGATTGTCATTGTAGTGGTTGGAATTGTGATTGATAAATGTATTTTTTCTGTTATCGAAAGACATGTTCTTGGAAAGAGGGGATTGCAGAAATAGGATTGAATATGTAGTGGTCTCTATGGTAAAATGATAAAAGAAAGTTGTAAACTAGTTACATAAAAGGAGACCAATTATGAAGAAAAAAAGAACCTTATCGACAATTCTTTTGATTCTGCTAATAATCGCTTTTTTGGCAAGTGGTGGTTATTTATTTCACTATTTCTGGATGGCGAAACAAACAGAAAACGAATTATCACAATTGCAGCAGATTAGGCAGGAGGCGTTTTTTTTCGGACACCGAAGAAGAAACAGAAGTGAAATCCGAAACCGGACGGTCGATTCAAAAGGGATACCGTAAGCTTTATAAGAAAAATTCAGATTTAATCGGCTGGGTAACGGTGAAAAATACAAAATTGATTATCCGGTTATGCAGACGAAAAAAGATTCGGAATATTATTTACATCGCAATTTTGAGAAAAAATCCGATGTGAACGGACTACCGTTTTTAGATGCTAAGTGTGACATTGATGAGTTAAAAAAGGAAATTTGATGGTTTACGGTCATCACATGAAAAGCGGTTTGATGTTTGCGCATTTGGAGGATTTTGAAAAGGCAGATTTTTATAAAAAAACATAAAACGATTGAGTTTGATACGCTTTATGAGAAGCGGCAGTATGAGGTTGTAGCAGTATTTCGCTCGAAAGTGTATAAAGAAAATGAGGATGTGTTTAAGTATTACCGGTATGTAGGAAAACTGTCAAAAAAACAGTATGAAACCTATGTGAAAAATTGTAAGAAATTATCAATTTACAAAGATGGGGCAACGCCGGCTTACGGAGAGCAGCTTCTGACTTTGGTAACTTGCGCTTATCATACGGAAAACGGGCGGTTTGTAGTTGTGGCGAGAAAGAAGGAGAATGTATGACAAAGGAAATGTGGCAGTTAGCCAGAATGCATGAACTCAAAGACTTTGGGGAAAGACTTTCGCATTATGAAAATGATGAAATGCTCATTGATGAGGTGGATGAGGGATTCTGTAATATGATGGGTTATACGCAGTCGGAACTTATGATACGCAGCTGTGGTAAAGTGGGAGATTTGATTTATCCACCGGATTATGAGGAAATTCGTTATCAGATTCGAAAAAATCTGAAACAGAGCGGCAGTTACACGTGCCGTTACCGCATGAGAAAGAAAGACGGTTCACTTATCTGGGTGTGGGAAAACGGACGCTATGAAAAAGATGATACCGGAAGAAAAAAATATCCGTTCTTTAGTCGTTGATGTTTCACGCGAAGAAAAAAACGATGAGGGAAAGAGACACGACCTATGATAACATTCCGGGTGGTGTGATGACCGTTCTTGTTACCGATACGAATTTCTACATTATGGAGGCAAATCACCAGTATTTTACAATGGTGGGGACAACGAGGGAACAGTATCTTGGCAGTTCCGGTATTTATACGTATCCTCAGGATTTACCGGGGCTTCGCAGCCACATCATTGAGCAGGCAAGAAAACAGGAACCGCTTGATTACGATTTTCGTACCAGGCATCCTCGTTATCAGGATACAAGATGGTACCGGATGGTCGGCAGATATTATCAGGAAAGCGAAGAGGGATGCGAGTATTTATGTACGCTTTTGGATGTCACGGAACAGAAACGTACGATGTACCGCTTAGAGCGGGAAAAAAAGAGCGTTATATGATTGCTTCGGGGATTAATGCCCACTTTCTGTTTGAATACGATGTAAAGGAAAAACAGATGCAGTTTTATGAAGATTCCGAACATATGACATTTTCTTTATGCGTAGAAAAACAGTGTAAGGGAACGCTGAATGAAATTATGTATGATTCCGGTCTTTTGTACCCGGAGGATAAGGGTGTTTTTGACTTTTTATATACGGATGAAATTTCGGCATCCTCACAGATTCGTTTTTTAACAAAGGAGAATTCTACCGGCAAAGAGAGTTATCAGTGGTATGAATTTGCAGTCACGAAAGTATTGGAAAAGGGTCAGGTTGTTCGCCTGGTTGGCAGTATGAAAAATATTGAGGAACAGAAAAAACAGGAGGAAGAGCGGCTCGAATTACAGAATATTTATCAAAAACAGGCAGATAAAATTTATGAAATCGTAATCAAAGTTTCTCTGCGTGACCACACAATGAAGGGATATTTTACCGGAGAGGAAGCTTTTGAAGACATTTACCCGTTTACCATGTTTGAAGATTTTGTGGAAAAAACGGCAACTCATTACGTGCACCCGGAGGATAAGGCGCGTTTTTTATACGGTATTTGATTTGGATAACATGAAAGACGTGCTGGAGTCAAGTTCGATTGAGGAAGTTTTATTTTTCCGCATTAATAAACCGGGTGGGGATTATCGATACAAATGTTTCCGCTACAGCTATCTGGGAAGTGACACGGATACAATTATTGTTGAAGCGCAGGATATGCATGAATTGAGACTGATTCAGTTAAAAGAGGAAGAATCAAACCGCAGATTGATGGCGACAGCGTTAAAAGAAGCAAAGGATATGGTGGAGATGAGAAGAAATTTTCTGGCTATTTTAACAAGAGAAGTAATGGCGCCGGTTCAATATGTAAGCGCGGAACTTTATAAGCAGGAAAATCTGCAAGAGCGAATTGGAGAAATCCGCACGGCCGCTGAGTATGTACTGAAGTTATTGAGAGTATGTCAGAATACGAAATAATTGAACAGGGGAAAATGGTGATTGAAAACAATTCTTTCTCTCTGGCAAAACTTGTAAATGGAGTGGTTACTGACTGGAAAGAGAGAATGAACCGGGCAAAACTAACGCTAGAGGCAAACTTTGATTTGGATGGAGAACTGTGTTTTGGAGATGAAAAGCGTATTCTCGAAATTTTTAACCACATTCTTGAAACTGCCTGCTAAATTCAGAGGAATCTTCTACTGTGCGTGTATTCGGAACAGTGGAAAAAAGAGGGGACGACCAGTTTTTATTATCTGTTATGTTTGAGGACTGGGGACTGCCAATTGATGAGTCTTCATTTGGCAGAAACTATCTTTGGATCATGTAAACACCAGAATGGACTGGAAGCGAAAAGAGGGTATTTACTGTACAACATTCTCGCTGGTGGTTGCCAGACGCTTATCGGAATTTCTCGGTGGAAGATTGGAATTAAGCCGTCGAGGAGGAAATGTGAATGTGATGAAATTGGAACTTCCGTTAAAGAAGAGCTGGAAAGATAAGATTACGCAGTTAGAGCCAAAACCGGAACTTTTCCAAAATGATGTATCATTGAAAGGCTATAAAATTCTGGTTATTGAGTCGCAGAATGAGGACTCTGATATGATGGGGGTACGGTTTCGTGTTTGTGGAGCACAGGTGGATGTTGCTTATTCTGCAAAAAGAAGGGTTGGAATTATGGGAGAGTTATGTGGCAGAGCCATTTGATGTTGTTGTGGTGGATGGATATTCATTAGCAATTGATTATGAAGATTTTGCACTGGAATTTCGCAGCCGTGAACGGGCAAAAAAGTTCCTTTGTTTGTATTGGTGGATGAAATCCACCAAAAAAGCATTGAATCCAGTATACAAATAGGAATCAATGCTTTTTGGAGAAACCACTACAGATGAAGCGCTTTTTTACAACTTTTAGAATCTTTTTACCGCTGACTTAGGTTACCATACTTTTCCTTACGTTTTCGCTTGTTTTGATAGAGTAAATCGTCGCTGGCTTTCATGTACTGCTCTCGCGATATGGAAAGTGACGGGTCGGAGATGGTATATCCGAAACTGGCGTTGACGCAGTATGGAAGGCTGCTGTCAGCGTTAAAATCTTTTAAGTACTGTAAGAAGTTTTCAGTATACTGTTTTGCCTTGTCTTCGCTGTAGTCATAGCCGAATACAGCGAATTCATCGCCACCGATGCGGGCACAGATTTCACACCCGAGCAGGCTTGACGCATTGCATCGGCAATTGTCTGAAGTGCTAAATCTCCATGAGAATGTCCATAAACATCGTTAATGTATTTCAGGTTATCCATGTCGATACTCAGTGTCATCGTCTTTATGTTGTGTTTCTTTGCCTCTGAAAATTCTTCTTCCGAGAACTGCTCAAAACCTCGGCGGTTATATAATTTTGTAAGAAAATCTTCGTGGTAGAGCATATTTAATTTTTCCAATAGTGCCTGATTTTTTGCACGAATCCGCGAGTTTTCCAATGTATTTCCGATAAGGGAAAGCCATGAGTGAAATAATGTATCTTGTGCCTCCTCACCATTTGAGGTTGCTGCTACATAGCCAAAATTATACTCCAAATAATGAATCGGGAAGAAAAATACTGCCATTGGTTCTTCGCGGATAGCTTCCGGCGGCAGCAGTTTTTCGTCTCAAAACTTGAGGTGGCAATTGGATTTAAATCTCTTAAACTGTAAATCGAATGGGAGCGTTTTGCAAAACCGGGAGCTTTTTTCTTTACCTGTGGATAGGCACCATTGCCGTGGATGCCAAGACACAGGTAGAAATCGCGGGCAATGCCGGGGACATCCTCTAATCGGAGATAGTCACCGATATCCTCTGCGGATGTCATATTTTCCAGCGAAATGGAAACGAATGTATTATGCGCATTTTGGTTGATCAGCTGTTCCATTAATTCCACTTCATACATACGGGAAAGACTTAAATCTTTCATCGTGGAGGATTCACAGCCGCAGGAGTTGCGGATGATGATTTTTGTAGGAACAAACGTGCAGGCAGGAGCCTCTTTCCCATTTAATAAGGTATCAATCGTTTCCATTGCTTTTTTGCCATATCAGAGACTGAGACATAACAGGTGGTTAGCGGTGGTACATTTGCACGCGCATCCCGCACATCATCAAAACCGGAAATGGCGATATCCTGTGGCACTGAATAACCCTGTAGTGTAAGTTCTTTGCAAAGAGAGAGTGCCATGTAGTCGTTGGCGCAGACAATTGCTTGAGGACGTTTTTTAAACTCATAAAGTGCTTTGATGCATCTAAAGCACAGTCTTTCCAGAAATTTCCTTCAAAAATGTATTCTTCCGGGCAGTCAAGTCCTAACTCAGCCATTGCCTCTTTATACTTTTCTAAGCGGAAAATTGCATCCGGATGGTTGTATGGTCCGGACATAAAGGCAATGCGGTCAAAGTGATGAACATCATGAAAGTGGCGTACAAAAGCAGGAATTGCATCTGTGTCCTCTACTAGTATGTTGTAACAGCCATTTACTTTTTTTGCGTATGCTGATAATGGGTGCCTGACAGCGTTCTGTGACGAGTTTCCACAGTTCCTCGACAGCTTCATTGCTGTTAAATGTGTCATGGCAGACAATTAGGGCGTCAAGCTGTTCATACGGAATCAGATGGAGAATGTTATATTCACCTGCTGCATTTTTTGTATCGCTGCCGTAGATGGTAAAGGCAGAGAAAGTAAGCAGATTGTAGCCGTGCTTAGAAGCGGTTTTTGATAACGTATGTACCAACTGCTGCTGATAGTAGCTGGTTATATCAAATAAAATAATACCGATGGTTTTTCGTCCGTTTAACATAAGTCCTCCAATCTACTCTGTTTGTTTTAATTCATCCGAATAAAGGTAATGAATGAGTTGTTTGACATAATTTTTTCCTTCATCGGTTGCGTTCGTAATTACATAAAGAACAGGTTCTTTTGTAATTGGTGTTCTGCCGGTAAAGAGTGTCTGGTATTTTTGCAGTCTTTCAAAGAAATACCAATCACTTTATCAGTCTCATCTTTCTGGGTGACAAAATAAGGTTTTAGGGCTTTTTTTCTTTTTTACTTAAAAAATCATTGAGATTCATAATAAATCCATTTTTTTAAGTAAATATTTTCTACATCTTCATAAGAAGCAATCATGCAGTCTAATGAATTAGCCACCAGACGGCTGCTGATTTCCGATAAATCACTGCCCGTGTCGGCTCCCATCTCTCTGGCAACATCCGAGCGGGTATAATACATATAAAAAAGAAGCGCGGTTCTTTTTATAATCCATCTTCATAGAGTCGGTAAATCGGTCACTGAATTCTGTCAGGATGCTGTCGGTAATCGACTCATTGAGAATCGCACACCGCATATAAATATGAGACTTGTTGATAAAATCAACCCATACGATGTAAAAAACAACACCGGCTACAGCAAGTATAACGAGCAGTTTGGGAAGATAATAAGTTTTGAAAAAGTCCCGTTTTTGCTTTCCTGTCATATTCTTTATACGTTCTTTGTCCGATAAATCATCCTGTCTTTTCTGGTAAATGGATGCCTCTTCGGTCAAAGATGTCTTTTTTTTCCTTTGGTATTTAAAGCCATTTATAATCAGCCTTTCTTATTTTGATAGACATAATCAATTATAGCACAGAAATGTGTGCAAGAAAAGGATTGTTGTTTAATTATTGAAAAAAGTTGCATTTTTACGAATGGTATTTGTTGGAAATACACAAAATATAAAAAAGGTATTGACATTTAGAAAACCGCGTTTTATAATTGCAGACATAAATGACGAAGGCGTCAGAAACGAGAATTTGTTTCTGGCGCTTTTTCTATTGCAGGGGAATACGTCATGAAAGAAAAGGAGGAATTAGTATGGATGTAATGAAAGCAGTTGAATCGCTTCAGAGCGATTTGTGGGGCGTATGGTTCTTGATTGGCGCCGCACTGGTTTTTTGGATGCAGGCAGGTTTTGCTATGGTAGAGGGTGGTTTTACCAGAGCCAAAAATGCCGGTAACATCATTATGAAAAACCTCATGGATTTCTGTATCGGAACTGTGATGTTTATGTTGATTGGTTTTTCACTGTTACTTGGTGAAGATTATCTTGGATTTATTGGTAAACCGGGATTTGACTTGTTTACGAACTTTGCAAATTTCAATTTTTCAACGTTTGTATTTAACCTTGTGTTCTGTGCAACAACGGCAACAATCGTTTCGGAGCAATGGCAGAGAGAACTAAGTTCTTGTCCTATTGTGTATACTCAGCAGTGATTTCAGCATTGATTTATCCGATTGAAGCCCACTGGATTTGGGGCGGCGGCTGGTTAGCAAATCTTGGATTCCATGATTATGCCGGTTCTTGCGCTATTCATATGGTAGGTGGTATGTGTGCTTTAATTGGTGCCGCATTCTTAGGACCTCGTATTGGTAAGTTTAAGAAAGATAAGAGCGGTAAAGTGATAAAGGTAAATGCGATTCCTGGTCATAACTTAACAATTGGTGCACTTGGTGTATTCATCTTATGGCTCGGCTGGTATGGATTTAACGGTGCCGCTGCAACAGATTTGAAAACGCTTGGTTCAATTTTCCTGACAACAACAGCCGCACCTGCTGTGGCAACCGTTGTATGTATGATTTTTATATGGATTAAATATGGCAAAACCGGATGTTTCGATGTGTTTGAATGCATCTCTTGCAGGTTTGGTAGCAATCACAGCTCCTTGTGATGTAACCGATGCACTCGGTGCAGCTATTATCGGTGCAGTAGCCGGTGTACTGGTTGTCTTTGGTGTATGGCTTTGTGACCATGTACTTCGTGTGGATGACCCGGTTGGTGCGGTAGCCGTACATATGATGAATGGTATCGGGAACTTTCGCAGTTGGTTTGTTTGCTACTTCATCCGCACCGGGATTTAAAATAGCGGGAATTAAAGAAGGTTTATTCTACGGTGGTGGATTTAACCGGTTAGGACTTCAGATTTTAGGTATTCTTACGGTTGGTGCATGGGCTGTTGTATTGATTACACTTTACATTTCTTGCAATTCGTGCAACCATTGGTCTTCGTGTAAAAACCGGAAGAAGAAATCGAAGGTCTGGATGCAACCGAGCATGGTTTGCCAAGTGCCTATGCAGACTTTATGCCGGCTGGTAACCGCTTCTATGCTGCATCACCGGCAGGAGCAAAAGACAACGATGGGCGATGTTCCGATGGAAGCCGCTGTACCGGTAGCAGAGGTTCCGGCTCCGACTCTCAAGAAGAAGAAAGAGGTAGCCGAAGGCGCAGTGAAGATGAGCAAGATTTCCATTATCTGCCGTCAGAGCAAGTTCGAAGATTTGAAGGAAGCACTGAATGCGATTGGCGTCAGGTATTACCGTAACTTCCGTATTAGGCTGTGGTACTCAGAAAGGTACAGCAGAGTATTACCGTGGTGTACCGGTTGAGTTTACGCTGCTGCCGAAGACGAAAGTTGAGGTTGTCGTAAGTGCCGTGCCGGTAGAAAAAGTTGTAGATGCTGCTAAAGAGGCACTCTACACCGGTCACATTGGCGATGGTAAAATCTTCGTATACGATGTCGAAGAAGTTGTCAAAGTCAGAACCGGCGAGAGCGGATTTGATGCTTTGCAGGATGATTAATAAAAAAGTAAAACGATTACACTCCTAAATGATTAAAATGATACAGATAACGTCTCACCTTCTTGCAGGGTGAGGCGTTTTTCCTTGTCTTTGTAAGAAAGAGTGATGGAGGTATCAGACCCTGCGTGCAGTGTGACATCAGTGAGGACGCCTTTACTCCAGCGGATGTCATAGCGGATATTTTCCCTGCCACAGATTCCTTCTACAAAACCATTCTGCCATGCACTTGGAAGTGCAGGAAGAAAAATCGTCTTATCTTCTCTTGACTGCAAAAGCATTTCTGTGATGGCAGCAATTGAGCCGAAATTACCATCAATTTGAAATGGCGGATGCGTGTCAAACAGATTTGGCAAAGTTGAGTTGGAAAAGAGGAGTAAAAGTTGTTTATAGGCATTTTCTCCATCCCATAATCTGGCGTACATATTCATAATCCACGCACGGCTCCAGCCGGTGTGTCCGCCACCTTTACTGAGACGTCTCTGCAATGTGATTTTGCAGCATCACATAAATCCGGTGTGTTATCCGGCGTAATCTGGAAAGCCGGATGAAGTGCCCACAAATGTGAGATGGCGGTGCCCCGGTTCTGCTTCATCATAATCTTTCATCCAGTCCATAATCTGTCCGTGTTTTCCGATTTTGATTTTTGGTATTTTTTCTGCCATTTCTTTTGCTCTTTGGCAAAAAATCGATATCGGTTTCTTGTAACAATGTGGAGGACTTTTCAAAATGGTCAAATAATTCGTGGAGAATTTCATTGTCCATCGTAACACCGTAAGACAAGCGTCCTTGTGTGCCATCTTTCATTATATAAGTGTTTTCCGGTGACACAGAAGGGCAGGTTACCAATTCGCCATTAACTTCGATGAGAAAATCCATAAAAAAGGCAACACATTCTCGTAAAAATGGGTACATTTCTTTGAGAAAATCAAGGTCTTTTGTGTAACTGTAATAGTTCCAGATATGGGTGGCAAGCCATGCACCGCCCATAACCCAGTAAGTAGCGGGAATGTAGATGTCCTGCGGTGCTGTATCACCCCATAAATCCGTGTTGTGATGGGCAACAAAACCACGGCAGTCATACA
>VOFG01003177.1_pt1 | contig 36771 bp, 62 predicted proteins | sample 5384171 | NCBI WGS metagenome assembly VOFG01 (sample SAMN12384726, study PRJNA508395) | human gut metagenome | isolation source: healthy gut F | host: Homo sapiens
AGATACCGGTGGGAGACTTCCTGAAAGGGCGTATCATCAACGCGCTGGGGCATCCCATTGATGAAAAAGGAGAGTTTCCCCCAGGGAAGCTTTTATACAGTAGACAGTGCCTATATCAACCCTCTTAACCGTCCTCCTATCAGGGAACATCTGGAATTTGGGATTAAGGCCATTGATGGTTTAAATACCATTGGAAAAGGTCAGAGAATGGGGATTTTTGCAGGCTCCGGTGTTGGAAAAAGTACATTGATGGGAATGAAGCGGAATGTAAAACAGATATCAATGTGATCGCCCCTCGTAGGAGGAGCGAGGCAGGGAGGTTCTGGAATTTGTTAAAAAGGATCTGGGGAGAAGAGGGCATGAAACGTTCTGTCCTTATTGTAGCCACATCAGACCAGCCGGCAATGCTGCGTATGAAATGTCCCCAGTTTGCAACAACGATCGCTGAATATTTCAGGGGATCGGGGGCAATGTGCTGCTGATGATGGATTCTCTTACCAGATATGCCATGGCACAGAGGAGGTCGGTCTTGCTATTGGAGAACCGCCTATAATAGAGGTTATACACCTTCTATTTATGCAAATTTCCCAAGGCTTCTGGAAAGAAGCGGGAATTTTGCAAAGTTCCAATACCAGGATTTATACGGTACTGGTGGAGGGAGACAATACCAATGAGCCGGTGGCTGATACAGTCAGAGGTATTTTGGATGGTCATATTGTTTAAGCAGGCAGCTGGCTAATGCAAACCATTTTCCGGCTATTGATATCAGTGCAAGTATTTCACGTCTTTATGAATGATATAGCCGAGGAAGAACACAGGGAAAGCAACTTCAAAGGTTCAGGAACATGTTAAGTCTTTATCAGAAAAATGCAGACCTGATCTCCATTGGCGCTTACAAAAGGTGCAAACAGTGCTCTGGATGAAGCAGTTGACCGCATAGGTGATATGAATAAATTTCTGGAACAGGAAACAAATGAAAATATCCCCTTATGAGGAAAGCATAAAGAAGAATGGAAAAAATCGTGGGTTAGCCAGTTATAGGAGATGATACTTAAGATGAAGAGATTTAAATACAGTCTTGAAAATGTACTTCATTATAAGGAACAGATTCTGGACAGCATTAAGGCAGAACATGTTTTACTTCTGGCACAGGTAGAAAAAAAAAAACAGAGATACAGGAACTGGAGAACAAGCTGGTATCTGCCAAGAATAAGATGGATGATTTGAAAAAAACAGGATGTTACAAGATAAAAGATATTTGTCTTTATGGTATGTATATCAGTGAAATGGAAGATCGGATCCCAGGAAAAAACAGGGAACAGTTAAAGCTTTTACAGCAGCAGGAAGAAAAGAAAAAAAAAACAAGTGATCGCTGCAAAGATAGATACGTCCCGTTATGAAAAGTTAAAGGACAGGCGGCAGAGTGAGTATGAAAGCAGCAAAAGGCACAGGAGCTGTTTATAGAAGAATATGCTTCAAGAACAGCCAGATATTCTCAAAACAGGGAGGTGGTCTAGGTTGAACAGGATTGAAAATGCCGGTCAGGTAAAGACAGGATATTCTGTGAAGTCAGGTACGAACTCAGAAGAAAAAAGTAGGGAATGGGTCAGATTTTGCATCTATGCTGACAAAATACAAGAAAAAAGCAGCCCAGGATGACGAAACAAAAAAGCAGAAACAGGGGAAACAAAAAATAAAGAAACACAGCCAGAAGAAACCAAAAACAGGGGAAATGAAAACAGGTTAATGGCAGGCAGTCCAAAGAAAACGAAAAAACAGATGAAATAAAAGCAGAAATAAAAGTAACGGACATACAGGACGAAAAGAACAGCCAGGATGGAGAAAAAGAGCAGGAGCAGGAACTGGCAGCTGCCTATGCTTCTGAAACCTGCTACAGGACCTTTGTACAGATAACAGCAGAAAATAGTAAAACGCCTGCTGTTTACAACAATGAAATAAATGGAATACAAGATCTGGCTGTACAGACAACGTCGGAAACAGGAATGGAGGACCAGACGGCAGCTGTCAGTACCATACAGCAGACAGAATCCCCCCACTCAGAAATAGCTGTCCATGCAGATAGCAAAACTCCAGAACAGGCTGGGAACAGACCGAGAGACAGAAGATACAGGACGGACAGAAGAAACCGGGCAGTCAAAAGCAAACTGCCAAAATGAACCGGGAAGAAGAAATACCAGACCAGAAGGAACATCTTTCCGGAAAGGAAATGACAGCCCTGGCATCGTCCAGTTATAGAGGAACTGTTGAAAGTTCAGCTGGAACAGCAGCAAAACCAGCTGCTGTTGATACAGGACCGGCAGACCGGCTGGTAACAGCCAGGATACATTGACAGAGGATGCGGGAAACTACCTGGATACAAAGATCGGTGAAAAAAAAAAAAAGCTGGAGCTTTCCTGGAGCCAGAAAGGCTTGGAAAGCTGACTATCCGGCTGGGTATGAAAAAGAAAAACAGAGGTCACTATTTTTTCAACCAGTGCAAAAACACTGGAGATATTAAGCAAAGAAGCAGGAGCATCTGGCGCAGATCATGGAAGAAAAACAGGAACTCCTACTGTTATTTACACGGAGGACAGACTGAAAACAGGCAAAACATGGATCGGGATCAGTCATGGTCATGGAAACGGCAGGCAGGATCGAAAAGCAGCGCCAGAAGCAGGATGACAGCTTTTGCCCAACAGCTAAGGCTGGGACTGGCCTAGAAGGAGGATTAAAGTGATATGGCAGATCGAATAACAGTCAGCAGCACTGCAAACCCGTATCAGGCAGGTGTTTACAGTGCCGGATCCAACAACAAGAACACGATGGATGTAAACAGCTTTATCAAGCTGTTAGCAGCACAGCTTTTCAATCAGGATATGACAAGCCCTATGGATAACAGTGAAATGATGTCCCCAGATGACCAATATGGCAATGGTCAGTCACTTACTGCCATGACAGAGTCATTAAATACATCAGCTGCTGTTACAACACAGACGTATGCAGGCAGCCCTGATCGGTCAGGGGAGGTAACTGTGGCAGTTACAGATCCTCCTGATACCGGGACAGCAAATGGCGTGAAATACGGAAAGGTAGTTTCTGTTGATTTTACCAAGGGAGATCCGAAATGGTACGTCTGGAAGGTGATGATACTGGTTATAAGATGTCAGTGTCTGGGGGTGCTTCAAGACACAGGATACAACAGATAAGTCAGAGTCAGCAGGTGAAATAAGATCCTGACAGAGGATCTGAAAAAACAATAAGATCGCAGAACAGTTAGCAAATGCAGATCTGAAAGACACAGGATCATGAAGATATAGAAACAGAAGAAATGTAAAAGGAGCAAAAGAATATGTTAAGAGCAATGGATTCAGCAGTATCAGGTCTTAGGGCGCATCAGAACAAACTGGATGTCATCGGCAACAATATTGCAAACGTAAATACATTTGGTTTTAAGTCCCAGAGTTACAGCTTTAAAGAGGCAATGTACCAGACTTCCACCACTTCCACAAAAGGGAAGCGAGAATGCCGGTGGTGTAAATGCAGCCCAGTATGGATATGGTTCCATGATGGGTTCCATCAGTACAGATATGAGTGCCTCTACACCAACTTATGTAGGTGGCCTTAATGCAAGCGTAGACGGAGAAGGCTTCTTTATTACATTTCAAAGAGCACAGGAAATGTTGCAGTAGCGGATATGAAGAAAACGGACTTTGATTATACCAGAGTTGGTCAGTTCAATATTGACGGAAATGGATATCTTACAGATGCCAACGGAAATTTTGTTTATGGTTTCCGTCCGGATGCGGTAGAAGCTCAACAAAATTTGACGGAGAACTTGTAGCTATCAAGGTTCCTTCTGCGGTAACAGGCGCAGACTTTGATAACGATTCGCTGCAACTGACAAATGTAAAGATCGACAGTCTGGGAGAGATTTCAGGTACAGTAAAGTCAACGGACAAGGATAAGGATGGAAAAACCGTCAGCATCGGTAAGGTTGCCATTGCCACCTTCAGAATCCGGAGGCTTAAGCAAAAAGGGGTCGTTTATTATGGGGCAGCAGAAAGCGATAACAGTGGTAATGCTTCCGCTACGATACGGAGGAAGCACCTCTTCTTTAATGACCGGATATCTGGAGGCTTCAATGTGGATCTTTGCAAAGGAATTTTCCGATATGATCGCAACACAAAGAGGTTTTCAGGCCAATTCAAAGATCGTAACAGTCAGTGATGAGATCATGTCTGACCTGATCGACATGAAGCGGTAAGTAATATGATGCAATGTAGAACGACTTAACGGAGAAATTTTATATCTGAACTGGCTTCAGGTTGAATTGATCGAACAGATCGAGGAAACAAAAGATCCGTATGATGAATGGAACTACTATCTGGTAAAGGACAGTGTGGAAAGTATCAAAAGATCGGTGGCCGGGTTCTTTCAAAGGTGCATCAGCATAAAAAAAGGAGCAGATTTAGGAGGGAAAAACAGGTGGATCCCACAACATTACTAGGTATAATCCTGGGTTTTGCTTTAATTGTAAACGGAATCAGTTTTGCCAAGATTGGTAACTTTATTGATATCCCCAGTATGGTCATTGTAATTGGTGGGGCTCTGTCAGCAGCTTTGTCCAGCTATCCATTAGGGATATTAAAGGATATCCCAAAGCACTTTGCAGTACTCATAAGAGGAAACCGCTATAATGTCCCAAAATTGATCGAACAGCTTGTAGATCTGGGGAACCATAGCAAGGCAAGTGGCCTTCTGGCGTTGGAGGATAAAGCGGCGGAGATCGAGGATCCTTTCTTTAAGCAGAGTGTCCTGATGATCGTAGATGCAAACGATCCGGACAAAGTAAGGCTGCTTCTGGAAAGAACTGGATAATATGATGGTCCGTCACGACCAGGCGGCAGGTCTTTATGAAAAAGCTGCATCTTATGCACCGTCCTTTGGCATGATAGGTACCCTGATCGGTTTGATCGACATGCTGAAGGAATGAATATGGATGCAGGCGGTTCATCTACTATCGGCAGTGACATGTCAGTAGCATTGATTACAACCTTTTATGGATGTATTCTTGCAAATGTTATTTTAATCCAATCGCAAAGAAACTGAGGATCGTCAGGATGAGGAAGAACTGTATTGTTCTACTATCATTGAAGGATCGTTGCCATACAGGCAGGAGAAAATCCAAAATACCTGAGGAACATCTTCTTGCATCGATCGAACAGTCACAGCAGCAGAAGATCCTTGCAAAAGCAGGAGATGGAGGTTCTCAGGGGAAGGAACAGGAAGATAAATGAGTAAGAAAAAATCGCCCCACAGACAGCGGCGGCAACTGGATGGATACTTATGGAGATATGGTAACATTGCTGCTTACATTTTTTATCATGCTGTATTCCATGTCTAACCTGGACGCACAAAAATGGAGTATTTTTGTGAAAAGCATTCAAGCATACAGAATCAGGAATCAGAGAATATTACCATTAATTCCCAGATATCAGATACACCAGATGCGGATAGCATAGGCCAGGATCGGCCAGGAGAGTGCCAGGAAGATCTTTCAGGTAGAAGATATAAATGAGCTGTATCTTACGATCGCTGAAAGCCTGAATCAGTCGGGGTCAAGGATGTTACGGTCATCAGAGGAGATGATTATACGTATGTTTCTTTTACCAATAATGTATTTTTTCGATGCAAACAGCTCTGTGCTTACATGGGAAGGGCAGGAAGTCCTTTATTCCTTTGCAAAAAGCCATAGCTCCTGCAACAGGCAGGATCGAACAGGTCAACATTATGTCTCACACTGCGAAAGTAACAGATAATTCACAGATCAATCCCAGACTATACGAAAAGACCGTATTCTTTCGGCTATGAGATGCGCAGAAGTATGTATTTACCTGCAGCACCAGAATGTGATAAAGCCGGAAAAACTGGTGGATATAAGTTATGGTGAATATCGCCCTATAGCAGATAATTCCACAGAAGAAGGAAGGATAAAAAACCGCAGGATCGAATTTTTGCTTTTAGATAATGGGGCAAAAGAAAGAAATCTGGATGAGTATTATAAAGAGTTTAAGAGCGGTGAATATGCTAACACTACAGTGGTAACAGTAGGGCAGTCACAAAAGCTCTTCAGGATGGTGAGACTGTACCGGCAGATACAAAGGTACCGGCAGATGCAGGAACTGTAGATACAGGTGCAGAAGATATAGATGCAGGAACTGTAGAAGCAGGCGCAGAAGATATAGATGCAGGAACTGTAGAAGCAGGCGCAGAAGATGCAGGAACAGCAGCAGATACAGAGCCTGTGGAGGAAATGCAAAATACCAGTGAATAAGAGAGGTCAGGAAGAATGGCAGATGTTTTATCACAAAGCCAGATTGATGCACTTTAAAATCCATGAGTGCAGATGCACCAGCACAGGAAACGAAAACCAATCTGTACAGCCTCTGTCGCCGGAAGAAAAAAGAACTATATTAAATACGACTTTTTCAGCCCGAGGAAATTCACAAAAGAAAAATGAAGATCCTCAGGAGCGTATTTGAGAATTATGCACGTATTCTTACATCCCAGATCGATGGTATTTTCCGCGTGATGACGGACATAACGGTGCTGGATGTACAGGAAAGAAGGTATTACGAATAATAAATGCCCTTCACGAAAACGACTGCATGACAATGATAGATGCATCAATAGCAGGAGAAGAAAAAATGAGTGTTCCCCTGATGCTGTTTGTAACTCCTGGTATGGTGATCGCACTGATCGACCATATGCTGGGAGGCGAAGATGTTGTAGCAGTAGAGGATGATTACCGGTATTCCGACGTGGAACGTGCTTTGTACAAGCGGATCGTAGAATATATGACAGGTACCTTAAAGGATGGATTTTCAAATTATGTAAGCATTGATTTTTCCGTAGAACATGTAGAAGAAAATCAACCATGGTCCAGGATGTAGGTCTGGATGAAACAGTAGCCATTATCATTTTAAATGTGGACATATCTGGACAGGCACAGGAAAAATTAAAGATTCGCCTTCGGGCAATCTTCTTACGGTGATCTTTCACAGTATTGACAACCGTAAGCACCTGGCAAGAGGATTTTCTTATCAGGATAATAAAGAGAAGATCATGGACAATATCCGTTACTCAAACTGCCTGTTACAGGACAACTTGGTACGGTACAGCTGGATCTGAAGGACTTTACCAGATCCAGGTGGGAGATGTGATCGATCTTGGAAAGCAAAAAAGACAGTCCGGTCAGGCTTTTTGTAGGACGTCAGCCCTGGTTTACAGGACAAATGGGATGTTATAAGAAAAATGTGGCGGTGAAGATTGAAAAATGCATTGCGTCACAAATAACAGAAGAAAAGAATACGGAAGTATAAATAAGAATGAAGGAAGAAGAGGAATTAAGAAATGGCTAAGATAATGCTGGTAGACGATGCTGCGTTTATGAGAATGATGATCAAGAAAGCTCTCAGTGCAAGTGGATATAACGATTTTATCGAGGCACAGGACGGAGCAGAAGCAGTAAAAAATACAGTGAGGAAAATCCGGACATGGTGATCATGGATATCACCATGCCTAATATGGACGGACTTCAGGCTTTGAAGAAAATACGCGAAGGTGACCCAAATGCCAAAGTTGTTATGTGTACAGCAATGGGACAGGAAAGTATGGTTGTAGATGCGATCAAATCAGGAGCCCGTGATTTTGTGGTGAAGCCTTTTGATGCACAGAGAATCGTAAAAACTGTAAATGATATTTTAGGAAAGCGATCCGTAAGGAGGGAACTGTTATGGCTTTTTAGGTTCATTTGATATAAGCGCCTCTGGAATGAGCGCACAGCGTGTCAGGATGGATATTGCAGCAGAAAATATAGCAAATATGGATACAACGCGGACAGAGTCAGGCGGTCCTTACCGAAGGAAAATGTGCCTTCTTGAAAGCTATTCAGATACATCATTTGCCAGGGCAATGGAGAATGCAGCACGGGGAAAAGGAATAAGCAGCCGTCATGCAGGAGTAAGGGTATCGGTATTGTAGAAGATGACAGAGAAGCTAAGAGAGTTTGATTGGATCATCGGATGCAGATGCAGACGGATATGTGAACATGCCAAATGTGGATGTGCTGAAGGAAACGGTAGACAGTATGTCAGCTACCCGGTCTTATGAAGCAAATGTAACAGCGTTAAACGCAATTAAGCTGATGGCTCAGAAAGCACTGGAAATTGGTAAGTAAAAACAGGAGGAAAATAAAAATGGGTGCACTCAGCTTTAATGAGATGGAGATAGATGCTCTTGGGGAGATGATGAATATCAGCCTCGGAGCATCAGCGACAGCAATGTCTACCCTTTAGGATCTACCGTTCACATTACGACTCAAAGGTAAAAGATCCTTACAAGGGATCAGTTTGAGTTTAAAAAGCTGGAACCGGCAGTAGGAGTAGAAATCGCTTATGTAGAGGGCCTGGAAGGAAGCAATATTATGATGTTCAGCAGAAATGACGTGCGCGCATCATAGTAGGGACCCTTCTGGGAGAAGAACTTTCAGATGATGAATTTGAACTGGATGAGATCAATAGAAGTGCGATCTGTGAGGTAATGAACCAGATGATGGGTGCTTCTGCAACAGCACTTTCGGAATTTCTGAAATTTACAGTTAATATATCCACGCCGGTTTCTTTTGAGATCACAGACGCAGAAAGCTTTAAAAAACAAGTATTTCCCGGAAGCAACTCCTATGGTAGTCATTTCCTTTATCCTTGAGATCGAAGGAAAATTGAAAAGTGAGTTTTAAATATCATGCCGGAGAAGCTTGCAAAAAGGCTTCTGGAACCATTTGAGATATCCCTGGGAGAAGCAGCACAGATCCCGGCAGAAAATAAAGAGTCAGGATCAAAGGCAGCAGAAGAAGCCGCCCCGGTTCCGCAGCCTGAGCCAGAACCGCAGCCTGAGCCAGAACCGCAGCCTGTCCCGGCCCCGCAGCCAGTACCAGAACCGCAGCCAGTACCAGAACCCAGCCAGCCCCGGCCCCGCAGCCAGTACCAGAATCGCAGCCAGCCCCGGCCCCCCAGCCAGTACCAGAATCGCAGCCAGCCCCGGCCCCCCAGCCTGTATATACCCAGATGCCGGCAGGTATGGCGGCTGGCATTTCCACAGATATGAATCCGGCTTTATTGCAGCTTTTAAATCAGATGCAGCAGTCACAGATGCAGATGATGCAGATGATGCAGGGCATGGAAAAACGGGAACAGGATGAGAAAACGGGATCCAGGGAACCGGCTCTGATCCGGCCGGCAAAAGCACCCGGTCTTGAAGCTTCCGGAATTGAAAAGGGAGAAGAAAGTGCCAACCAGGAAATGCTTATGAAGGTGCCATTGGAGATATCTGTGGAGATAGGACGCACCAAGAAGCTGGTAAAAGACATTCTGGAGTTTACCCAGGGGATCTCTTGTGGTCCTGGACAAAATGGCAGGAGAACAGGCAGACCTGTATGTAAATGGACAGTGTGTTGCCAGAGGAGATATTGTAGTAGTAGAGGATAATTTTGGTATCCGTATTACTGATATTGTAACCAGGGATATCAATCCGGAGAGCCTTTAATATGATAACAGATATTGTTTCTACAACAGGTATGCTGCTTGCTTTTGTAGTCATTTTGTTTTTGGCATGGCAGGCAAGCCGGTACCTGGGGAAAAATACCCCTTATGGAAAAAAAGGGGGGAAGATGCGGATACTGGAACAACTAAAAAGTAGGAAACGATCAGTACATTATCCTTCTTAAACTGGATGAAAAACAATATCTGCTTGGGACCAGTCAGACGGGGATCCAGGTTCTGGAACGGTTTAAGGAGGAGAAAACGAATGAATGAGCTGATTACAGGCTTAAATGGAGGAAATGTTCCTGCGCTGGATATTATCATGCTGCTTACCTTTGCAGCATTGCTTCCTTCAATTGTAGTTATGATGAGTTCCTTTATGCGCATCATAATCATACTTTCTTTTTACGAGAAATGCAATGGGAGTCCAGCAGACGCCGCCTAATATGGTATTGACAGGCATGGCACTTTTTTTGTCACTGTATATTATGAGCCCGGTTATAAGTCAGATTAATACGGTTGCCTATGAACCCTATAAAAATGGGGAGATCACACAGCAAGAGGCAGTAAGCCGGATGGCGATCCACTGAAGCAATTCATGCTTCGCAATACAGAGAAGGATACGCTGGATCATTTTGTACAGATGTCAAAACGGGAAGTTAAGAAAGATGTGAAAGAATATCCTCTTACAGTTGTTGTACCGGCTTTTATGACCAGCGAATTAAAAAAGGGTTCCTTGCAGGATTTCTGATCTATCTTCCATTCCTGCTTATAGATATAGTGGTGTCTACCACCCTTATGTCCATGGGTATGGTAATGCTTCCGCCAACTATGGTCTCTCTTCCCTTTAAGTTACTTTTATTTATTACAGTAAACGGCTGGGAGCTTTTATTTTCCAGTCTGGTGCAGAGCTTCCGGTAGGGAAAGAGGTGGGAATATGACAGAAGTACAGATCCTGGATATCATGTATGAAGCGTTTCAGCTGGCAATGAAGCTGTCGCTGCCATTTCTTCCGATCAGTATGATCGTAGGTGTGGTCATTGCTGTATTTCAGGCAGCCACACAGATTAATGAACAGACAATGACATTTGTGCCCAAACTGCTGGCTATCATGGTGCTTTTAGGTTTTTAGGAAGTTCTATGCTGGTTATGCTTCAGGAATTTTTCAATACATAGTGGAATTGATCGCAAAGGGGTAAAAAGATCTATGTTTATCACATTTTCAATGGCAGTGATGCGTATGAGCGGAGCCATCGGATTCAATCCACTTTTTGGAAAAAGTAATTTTCCTGTAAAAAATAAGGGCATATTTTGTTTTTGCCCTGTCACTGCTCCTGTATTTGTCTGCAGACCAGACCCAGATGGCATATCCGGAGTCAATGGCAGAATACATCCTGATGCTTGCAGGAGAGCTTTTTCTTGGGGCAGTGTTAGCCTTTGCAATGGAACTGGCGTTCCTTACGATCCGGTATGCTTCTTCCATTATGGATTTTTCAATGGGACTTAGCATGGCCCAGGTTTATGATCCCCAGTATGGAACCCAGTCAACGGTCAGTTCCGGTATTTATTATGCATTTATGGTACTGATCTTTTTGCCAGCAACAGTCATTTACGGCTGTTAGCATTGTTTTACCAGTCAGTACAGCTGATCCCTTATGGAAAAGTGATATTTAATCCCATGCTGGTCCATGTGATCACAGATGGATTTTGCCAGGGGATCCTTACTGGTATGCAGTCTGCATTTCCAATGATAGCAATTGAGCTTGTGACAGAACTGGCAATGGGGATCTTGATGCGTATCATTCCCCGATCAATGTTTTTACAGTAAATTTCCAGGTGAAGATCATAATGGGGCTTTTGATGATGCTTCTGTTGTTTTCGCCAATGGCAGATTATATAAATACCATCTTTACATATATGTATCAGATGATGTGGAAGCTTTTAAGCAATATGAAACCAGTCTGAAGGGAGTGTAACAGAAGATGGGACAGAGTGGTCAGGAGAAAACAGAACAGCCTACCGCCAAAAACGGCAGGATGCCAGAAAAGAAGGAAATATCTTCCAAAGCAGGGATATAGCTACCGTATTTGATCCTGGCAGGCGTATTTTCTGGGATCCGCATATGGATTCCCCTTTATATACGGACAGTTGAAAACTTATATGACCTGGGTCATAGATGGCGCAGCCGTATCCTCAGAAGATATGCTGTCAGCCAGCCTTGTTTTTGTGACATTATCTGTGTTTTTAAAATGTGCGCTTCCACTGTTGGTTTTAGCCCTTTTCCTTGGCGTTGTGTCACATGGAGTACAGACCCGTTTTAATGTATCCTTTAAATCCATACGGCCAAAATGGAACAGGCTTAATCCTCTTTCAGGTATAAAACGTCTGTTTTCCATGAAAAATGCAGTAGAACTGGTGAAAACTCCATCAAGATAACACTGCTTCTGGTACTGCTTTACAACATAATGAAACAGGATCGCAGCCCATGGCATCAATTATCGATATGAATCCTGCAGCATCTGCAGCCTATATGATGAAAATGCTATTTCGATTCTGTTGATACGTGTATGTATTGCCTTTACAGTCATTGCCTTTGGTGATTATCTGTATCAGCGATGGGAATACGAAAAGAGCTTCTGTATGACAAAGCAGGAAGTAAAAAGATGAGTATAAACAGACAGAAGGTAATCCTGAGATTAAAAACAGGATCAAAAGCCTGCAGCGTCAGATGGCATCCAGCAGGATGATGCAGAAGGTTCCCCAGGCAGATGTAATCATACGAAATCCTACCCATGTGGCCATTGCTTTGAAATATGACGATCATGACAATGCCCCGGTAGTACTTGCCAAGGGATTAGATGAACTGGCGTTAGGATCGTAAAGGTGGGGGGAAGAAAACAATGTTTATACCATTGAAAATAAGCCACTTGCACGGGCTATGTACAATTCCTGTGAACTGGACAGGCCGATCCCATCAGAATTTTATACAGCAGTGGCGGAAATCCTGGTATATCTGTATAAACAGGATAACGGAAAAATAAAGATAGAAAATAATAGTTGGAGATTAATGGACGAATGAAACGGTTATTGAGTTACTCAGTGGTTATGTTTGTGATCACGATCATATTGCTTTTGATCATTCCCTTCCGGCGGGACTGGTGGATGTGGCGATCATATTGAATATGTCACTTTCCATGACGATCCTGGTAATAACCATGACCATTCGGGGAGCCACTGAATTCTCCATATTTCCTCTGCTTTTGCTTATTACCACGCTGTTCGTTTAGGTATCAATGTTTCAACCACGAGAAATATCCTTTCTCAGGGAGGTTCATCAGGCCGTGTCATTGCTGCCTTTGGTGATTTCTGTTTTTAAGAGGGAATGTAGTAGTAGGTCTGATCATCTTCCCGATCATCGTGCTGATGCAGTTTTATCGTTATCACCAAAGGTGCAGAACGAGTTGCCGAGGTGGCAGCGAGGTTTAATCTGGATGCTATGCCGGGAAAACAGATGGCCATTGACGCAGACCTTAGCTCAGGTCCTGATCAACGAGGCACAGGCAAAGGAACGGCGTGCCAAGGTTCAGAGAGAGAGAAGCAGATTTTTATGGTGCAATGGATGGTGCGACTAAATCGTAAAGGGCGATGCAGTTATGTCACTTATCACAACTGCCATTAATCTGATCGGCACGGTATCATCGGTATTGTACAGTCCGGCAGCAGTATCTCCAGCTGTGCTGAGTACATATTCCATTGCGACAGTAGGTGATGGTCTGGTATCCCAGATACCGGCTCTTCTTATTTTTACCGCAACAGGAATGATCGTTGCCAAAGAGCTGTTTCAGAAGGCAGCTTAAATGAAGATGTATCAAAGCAGTTTCTGGCCCAGCCTCATGCTATGATCGTTAGTGGTGCAGCAGTGGCGGTTATGGCTGTGATACCTGGAATGCCGGGTAAGGACTCTGGTTGTGGCTGCATGTCTTATGGGAAGCGGTTTTATCTTTCCGGAAAGATAAAGAGCCACAGGCATTGTCACAAATGGCAATGGCTCCCTTTACCCAGCTTCAGGATTCCCCACAGGCTCAGGCAGCTGCTGCAAAAGAGGAAGTAAGTGAGGAAGAATATTTTAAAGATGTAAATAATGTATACAGCCTTCTTACACTGGAGCCAGTGGAGACGAGTTTGGTTATAGTCTGATCCCTCTGGCAGATGAGTCAGTAGGCGGAAGGTGATCAGCAGGATCGTTATATTCCGCCGCCAATATGCCCAGGATATGGGATTTGTGATCCCATCCATCCGGCTCGGGACAGTTCTTCCCTGGGACCAAGTCAGTATAGTATCCGTATAAAAAGGAGAAGAAATTGCAGGAGGAGAGATCCCTGATTGATTATTTCCTTGCTCTGGAACCAGAGGAGGTGGAAGAAGAAATTGAAGGTATTGAGGCTATTGAACCGGCATACGGTATACCCAGCAGGTGGATCAAGCCTGAAAAACAGAGATCGAGCTGAATTATATGGTTATACGGTCATTGATCCTCTGTCTGTATTGCTCATGCATCTTTCAGAAGTGATCCGGCAGCATTCATACGAACTGCTTACAAGACAGGAAGTGGTAAGGCTTACGGAAAATCTGAAAAAACAGCTCCTGAACTGGTGGAAGAGGCAATACCACAGATGATCAGCTACAGTTATTTCCAGAGAGTTCTTACAAACCTTCTAAAAGAAGGAATCCCGATCCAAGACCTGGAGACCATTGTAGAGAATCTGATGCAGACAGCTTCAGAAACAGGTCTTCCTCCAAGAGAGCTGGATCAGACAGTAGAAAAGATCAGGACAGCTCTTAAACGTACCATTACCCGCATGTACTGCACAGATGGATGCATGAAAAGCGATCACACTGATGCCCAGCTGGAACGGAAAATGGTCGCATCCTTGTCAAAAGGGGAAAATGGCTTATATCTGGCATTAAACCCGGAAATGCTCAGCATGTCATCCGGCAGCTGGCAGAGCAGATAAAAAGTTCAGTGGTTTATCACAGAACCCGGCGATCCTGACTTCACAGGTTATGAGGATTCATTTTACCATCTGGTAGAACCCTTTTATCCTAATATCAGGGTGCTTTCATTTAATGAGATCGCAAATAATGTGCGCATCCAGTCAATTGGAAATAAACAATGGATCATAAGTGTACGGTCAAATGATATAAACAGCAGATAACAGGAGTGAGAGAAAAGTTATGGTAGAAAATCAAGAAAAAAGCAGAAAAGGAGTTATTTTGCGCTTTTATAAAGAAACGAAAGATCCAGAAATAAAGAAAGAGATCACCATGAGGTATCTGTACATAGCAAGGACCATGGCAACAAAGTTATACGATCTTTATTCTACCACCATGCAGATGGAAGATGCAGTAAATGAGGGGTGTGGTGGCGATCATAAAAAGGAATCGATATGGCCGATCCGGATAAAAAACATTAAGTTTTCCACTTACATTACAACGCGGGTAAGAGGAGCAATGCTGGATTATGTAAGAAAACAGGAGTGATGCCCCGGGGATTTTACAAGCAGTTGGGTATTATAGAATCTGCATGCGAGGACATGAAGCTGGAATTAGGGAAGAACACCAACAGTTGATGAACTGGCAAAGCATCTTGGAATAGAAAAAACGCTGCCAGAGATCATTTCCATGAAAAACAGGGGAAATATCCAGTCTCTTGATTTTCTGCTGAAAATCAGAATACATCCAATGGAGTCCGCATCACAAACAATGATATCCAGGTACAACCTGAGGAGGCATGCTTGTGGGAAGAGGATATGCGGGTGTTGGCAGAAGGCATAGCCCAGCTAAATGAAAAAAGAGCAGAAGACGCTGGCATTACATTATATGGAAGGACTGAAAATAGAACAGGTAGGCCGGGTCATGGGTGTCAGCCAGCCCAGGGCATCCTGCATCCACACGATGGCTCTGCGTAAACTGCGTCAGTTTATAGAAAAGAAAATGAAAGGGATAAAAGTCAGATGTATCAGGGATTTTATAATCTGGCGTCAGGCATGCTGACCCAGAGCAGGAATTTAAATACTATCGGTAATAATATGGTGAATATCCAGACTCTGGATATAAAAACGAAACAATGGTAAGCAGTACTTTCAAAGAAGAAATGCTTTATCGTACAGGAGTATAGCAAAGAAAATCAACCCAGCTGGCAACTGTTTCAAAAATAAAGACAACAAAAACGGTTTATACCAATTATGACCAGACGGTCTGAACAGACAGATGGTATCTATGACTTTGCCTTAAATGAAATGGCTTTTTTCTGCATCCAGACATCACAGGGCATCCGGTATACAAAGGAATGGTTCATTTCAGTAGATAAAGATGGATATCTGGTTTTAAACCAGGCAGGAAGAGTCTTAAATAAAGAAGGGCAGCCTGTCCAGATCAAAATGAGAACTTTACAGTAGATTCCAAAGGACACATTACTGCTGCTATTACAAATCAGTCTGATGGTGAAGAAAGGCAGCCAGGAAGTTACCATAGAGGATTATGGAACTTTTGAAAGTAGTGGATTTTCCAGATCAGGGACAGCTTCATGCAGAGGATAATGGACTTTTCTCTACTGCAAGGCAAAAACAACACCTGCAGATACAACTGTTCAATGGAAATGCTGGAAAAATCCAATGTAGACATGGTGGAGCAGATGACAGCTATGATGTCATCCCAGAGAGCGCTTCAAAGCGCAGCCCAGTCACTGAAAATGTATGACGATCATGAAAGTAAGTCTGTGTCAGATGTCGGTAAGTTGTAAGGAGGATAAAGAAATGAATATGTCATTTTATACAGGAGCAGCAAGGAGCCGGACAGTTTACAAAAAACTGTCAGTTGTATCCAATAACCTGTCCAATATCAATAATACAGGCTTTAAACCTAAAACAATAGCTTTTTCTGAACTGATTCACTATAATCTTAATGATTCTGAAAATGCCCAGACAGAGCTAGAACAGGTGCAGGAAACCAGAGGGGAGCGCACCTGGACGGATTTTGGTGTAGCCGGTGCTACTCAGACCGGAAAGAATATGATTATGCAATCATGGAACCTAATGCATTTTTTATGCTCCAGGATCCTGCAACAGGTGAGATCACCTATACAAGAAACGCCATTTTCACAGGGGAGAAAGGGAAGATGGCTTTTATCTTACAACAGAAGACGGCAAGCTGGTGCTGGACCAGAACCGGCAACCTCTTAAGCTGGAAGCAACAGATGTAGAAAAGCTGCAGGAGGAATCAGAGTCAGAAGACGATGACTACGATACAGATGATACAGACAGCACAGAGGATGATACTGACCTTCCTAAGGTAAGTGTATAATATTTTCAAATCCCAGCCGTCTCTTAAGCGTAGGAGATAATGAATACAAAACACAGGATGGAATGGAAGCATCTTTTAAAATCAGATGCAGCCCTGCAAAAGGTGCATTGGAGAATTCAGGCACAGATATAAAAAGAAATGGTCCATGTGATCGAATGTCAGAGAGCCTTTTCTATTTGTAAAATGATCACTACATCAGATGATATAGAGGGAACAATCAATTCACTGAGAGGATAAGGTAAAAAGAATGGAAATAAAGCGATATGAAGATATGGACCTGCAGGCACTGGATGTAATGCGGGAGATCGGCAGTATCGGTACCAGCCATGCAACTGCTCTTTCAAGCTTCTTTCAGAAAAGAAGTCCGGATCTCGATCCCATCTGTGAATATCTTAGGATACAATGACGCCATGAACCGGATCGGCGATGCGGGAGGAGCTTGTTGCTGCAGCTCTTGTAAAAATGTCAGGGGACATTGAAGGGTTGATCTGTTCCTTTTTGATCTGGATTTTGCTAACGAGGTGCTGGGAAAAATTCCTTGAAACCGTTATGAGTCTTTTCTGGATATGGATGAAATGGCCAGATCAGCACTGGTAGAAGTAGAAACATCATTATCTGTTCTTATATAAATGCTTTTTCACAACTTGTAAATGTAGAGGTGGAACTGTCTGTTCCAAGTGCTACCATCAACATGCTGGGGGGATCTTAATGGTACCTATTGCTGAGTATGGATATGGAAACAGATAAACTGATGTATTGCAATGCAGATTTATCGGCGGAAAAGCACTTTCTGGACTGGCTGCTCATGCTGCCGGATATTCGTTCTCTAAACGATATTTTAGAGAGTGTTGGGAGTTTCATAATGATCGAGCACAGAATTAAAAGTAGGAATCGGCAGATAAGGAAGTTTTCAATGAGGGAAGGAAGGATCATAACCTATGCTTTGGGTTCCTGTATCAGGATAACCTTTTACGATCCGGTTACCCGTCTGGGAGCACTTCTGCACATCATGCTTCCGGCACAGTTTGAAGGAAAGGATTCCAACCGTTTAAATTTGCAGACAGCGGCATCAGGGAAACCCTCAGAAAGCTGAAAATATTCGGTATGGTAAAAAGCCGGATGGTAGTTAAGATCGCAGGGGAGCCAAGATGTTGAAATCAGCGGAAACAGCAGCTTTGGAAATATCGGGCAGAGAAATGCAGAAAGTGTAAAAAAGTCATGGCCCAGGAAGGAATCTGTATCGCAGCAGAGGATACAGGAGGAAATTATGCCCGTACCATGCTTTAGATCTTTGCAACAGGCGATGCGATCGTGCGTACAGTGGGACGACCGAACGCCATCTATAGCCAGGGCTTTTATTTATGGTGGTGTCACCATCGGTGACATGCCTGTTTACAGAAAAAAGGAGAGAAGATCATGGTCAAAAATGAAAAAGAAGGGATTCTTTTAGAATCAGGAACAAACGAGATCGAAGTAATGAAATTCACAGTTATGGGTGAATTTTATGGCATTAATAGAAAAAGTCCAGAGATCATCATGAGTGAAAAGGTAAAACCGATGCCTCATGCAAAACCCGGCAGTAGAAGGTATCTTTAAACCAAGGGATGAGCTGATCACAGCGATCAACCCGGCAAAATATCTTACAGGAAACGATCGGGAAAATGGGCCAAGAGATTTGTTTATTGTAACAAATTTTAATAAATGACCGTTGCTTTCCGGGTAGACAGCATCGAAGGTATCAGCAGGATCTCATGGAAAAGACATACAGAAGCCAGATAAGACCATTGCAAATGGAGATGACAGTGTTGCTACCGGTATTGCCCAGTGCGGAAAAAGAGCTGGCGATCATCCTGGATTTTGAAAAGATCGTGGCAGAGACGCACCGGAAACAACCATACAGGTGACAGATGTAGATAAGATGGGAGACCGTCCTATCTGCAACAGTCCTTGTGATCGCGGAAGATTCCATTCTTTTAAGTAAAATGATGATGATTCCTGGAAAGAGCCGGATTTACCAATATAAAGAATTTTTCCAATGGTCAGGAGGCATGGGATTATCTTTCACAAATACATAATGATTCTGATACGTATGATAAGGTCAATCTGGTCATTACAGATATCGAAATGCCGGAAATGGATGGCCACAGGCTTACAAAGCTGATCAAGGATGACGAAACATTTAAAAAGAAAATTTGTTATCATCTTCTCGTCCCTGATTAATGAGCAGATGAGGCAGAAGGGAAAGAAATTAGGTGCAGACGAACAGCTTTCCAAGCCGGAGACGGGCATCTGATCAGTAATGGATGAATTGCTTGCCCGTTTTAAAAACAGTACAGTCAGCAGTAAGGAGGACTCTAAGGATGGAAAAATATGTATTAACACAAGATCTTGTAACAGAAATGAACTGATCGACAGTGAGCACAGGAAGATTTTTGACGAAGTTAATAATCTTCTGGATGCATGCTCAAAGGGAAAGGGAAGAGAAAATCTTTCAAGTCTGGGAGAATTTCTTGTTGAATATGTAACGAAACACTTTTCAGATGAGGAGGATCTCCAGAAGCAGTCCAAATATCCGGAATATACAGAACATCATAAATTTCATGAATGGTATAAACAGAAACTGGGTGATGCCATTATAAAGCTGGAGCAGGAAGGCCCGACGATCAATTCCCTGGGCGAGATCAACTATATGGTAAGCGTGTTGGTTAAGCATATCAGGGAAACAGACCGCAAGCTGGCCCAGTGGATCCAGAATGGAGCCAAAAAATGAAGATACAGCTTTCTAAAGCGGTAACAGGATCGGCTGTATCAGGGAAAACTTCTTATATGGATACCGTTACAAAAGATGAAAGTACAGAGAATCTGGATATCCGTCAGATTCTGGATATGAAAGAGCTTCAGAGGATCCAGATTTGTTTTAACGGCCACAGGCATGACAGCAGCAGTAGTGGATATGAAAGGAAAATATATTACAAAAGGAAGCTCCTTTACCAGTTTTTACAGCCGTTATACCAGTGGAAAACACAATGAACTGCGTGAGTTTACCCAGGATCTTACAGTAGGAGGATTCCGCGCAGGTACAGTGATCGGAGGTATCGTCCTTGGAGATTATCCGGTGATTCAGCCCCGAGCCAGGAAGTAGGTGCCGGTGGACAGCTTTTAGCTGAGATGCTGAATCTGTGGGCTAATGCCCTTTATTACCGGAAGAGTAATGCAGACAGCGTAGAAGCATTTGCAAAGAGGAAAAGAAAGTACGGGATGCGGTAGGACAGATCAAATATAAGGCAAAAGGACTGGAGCAGACAGCCACAATGGAAAATGCTTTCCTGAATGCAGCCATTGAAGCAGGACGCGCAGGAAAAGCAGGTGTAGGCTTCGGGGTCGTGGCAGATGAGACGGGCCGTATGGCAAATGAGTCAGCAGCTGTATATCCAGGAAATCCAGGAGCTGGTAAAACAGGTTGAGGAATCCATGGAACGCCTTGGCGAATAATACAGTGTATTTTTCTGGTATCATGGTGCCAGAAAACGGCTGGCACCTGTGTCATTGTGGCGCAGAAAGAGGATAAAGGAGATACATAAAATGGTCATTACGGTTTCAAATCAAAAGGCGGGTGTGGGAAAGACCACAACATCAGCAGCGCTGGCGGCAGGATTTTCAATGGCAGGTAAAAAGTTCTGTGTATAGACCTGGATCCCACAGGGAAATCTTGGATTCTGCCTTGGTCTGGATACCGAAGGAGGATCTACTATACTGGATGTATTAAAGGAGATGTATCCATAAAAAGGCTATCAGCCGCACAGAAGGGATCGATATCCTTCCTTCTGATATTACATTAAGCAGCAGTGGTCTGGAGTATAATCCGGGAGAAGAAAAAGAATCTATTTTAAAAATGTTTTAAAAGCCGGTAATGGATTTTATGACTATATTGTGATCGATACACCCCCTGCCTTAAATCTTCTCACAGTTAACGCATATGCAGTTTCTGATTATCTTATTATACCAATGGCATCGGATATCCTCAGTCTGGTTGGTCTGTCACAGTTAAAGGAAAACAGTAGAATCTGTCCGCATACAGATCAATCCCGGCCTTAAGATCATGGGTATCCTGCTAAACCGCTTTAATTCAAAGAACATGTCTTTGCAGGGATGTATTGGAAATGGCCGGGCAGCTGGCCGCGCAGCTGGAAACCCAGGTATTTGATACAAAAATAAGATCCGGCGTAGCTATTGCAGAAGCTCCGGCTCATGGAGAAAGTATTTTTGAGTACAGTCCGAGCATCAGCTGTAAAGGATTATGTAAAGTTTTTAGATGAGGTAGAAAAGATCATAGGTTTCAGGGAGTAATAATATGGCAAAAAAAACAAATAAAACCTCACATGTGCTGAACCTTATCACAAGTTCACAGCCGCCAGTTGCGTCTTCTGGCGAAACACAGCCGTCTTCTTCAGCTTCCGGTGAAACACAGCAGGAAGGATCAGCTGCTGAAGAACCGGTAAGAGTGCCTTCCGCTAATGTGACTGTAGTTGATCCAAGAGAAGAAGGAAAAGCTGGCAGAAGAGATCCAGAAGAATCTGATTCGTGAGATGGAAAAAAAGAACAGGAAGAAAACATGCAGAAGAGCAGGCAGAACAGTCCCGGGAGCAGGAAGAACAGCCAGAACAGCCCCAGGAGCAGACAAAACAAACGCAGGAACAGCCAGAACAGTCCGAAGAGCAGCCCCAAATAAAGGTCGGGACACCTGTACAGGAAAAACTAAAGAGCCGGAATCTCAGGAAGAGCCGGGATCACAGGAAGAGCAGAAGCAGGAAGCTCGTCCAGGTTACCGGGTCGTAAACATTATGTATGAGATCCTTACTCCGAACCGATCCTTGACGCCTTAAAAAGCAATGGCACCTGTACCTGCAGCCGCTGTCAGGCAGATGTAAAAGCGCTGATGCTTACCAGGCTGCCTCCAAAAAATATATTGTAGCAGATAATACGTCAGTTCCGATGCTGTTAACTTATTACAACAATAAATTCCGTGTTGCTATTATAAGCCAGTCCATAAGAGCCTGTATGGATGTAAAAAGAACGTCCACGCCATATCTTATAAATTTTCATGCTGTGCCGAAATATTTATTATAGAATCTATAGGATCACAGGGATAAAGTAAACAGAAGCGGTGCATTTTATGTACACCGCAACATCACATGACTGAAAGGAGCAGCAGATATGTCAAGTGTATCATACAAGCAGCAGTCTTGGAAATACAGCTTTAAGAGGATTTGGTGGTTTAGCTTCCGGTATTGACAGGGATGCACCTGATCGGACAGATGACAGCAAGAACAACATCCAAGATCACAGCCAAGAAACAGGCTATGACCAAACTGGAATGGAAGCGGGATGCATATCGTTCTTATCAGCAATAAGATCATGATCTTCAGGACAATTACCTTAGCTATTCAGCAAACAAAGAGCTTAAAAACAGTGATTTCTTTGCAAAAACCAGGTCAGTGTACAGGGAGATCCTGACTATACAAAATATATATCAGTCGACAGGAAACGCAGACACTGCATCCAGAGTATCAGTTCTGGGAGTAAACAAACTAGCAACATCTGCCACATTGATCTCCGGCGAAAAGAAAACAGATTCAGCTATTACCTTAGGCGGCATCAGCGAGTCTGATTTTAAAAAATAAAGAAGTAAAGACCTCAAATCTTTCCGGAACGAAGCTGACATTTGGAACCTACAGTATTACAGATAAGCAGTTTACAACGGAAGCAACCTTTACGTTCCCCACCAGTTATGAAAAAAGCTGGACGGTGGAAAACAGAGACAGTTACCTTTATTGATTATACGGCTAGTTCTGACAAGATAGTAGAACAGCTGAATGAAGCCCTTGATTCCCAGGGGATTTCTCGGAAAAGATGGAAAGAGCGGCATTAAATTTACACTGAATGGTGATAAGATCCAGATCAGCCAGACAGACAGTATTACCGATAAAGGAAAAAGCTATGTGATCGAGGGAAACATCATCTGCTTTAAAGAGTCTTGGCTTTAATTCCGGCAACATGAAACAGGATGCTATAGATAACGGCATTTCACTTGATGAATTTAATGGCCATACATCTTCATTGAGGCTGCAAGCTATAACAAAGCAGCCCCTTTCCGGCTATCTTAAGGGAAAATCAATTTCTGTTTCATGGCGGACAGACAAAGAATATTGAACTGATCGCGATCAGGAAGAGATAAAGGGATTTTGAAGCTTTTAAGGATAGCTTACAGAAAAAGCTGGATAAAGCCTTCGGTTCAGGAAAGGTTACTGTAGGAAAGGGTAAGGATTCAAAGGGCAGCCTGACGTTTACTGCAACAGACAACAAACAGACATTACAGATATCCGCAGGCTCAAAGGAACTCCAGAATGCCCTGGGTATCACATCTACCCAGTCAAACAAGATCAGTACAGGAAGCAGCCTGTGGGAGAACAGGGACAAGCTGGGACTGGGAAAATACAATACAAAAAGAGGAATTAAACGACGCATTAAAAACTTTACAGTCAATGGTGCAAAATAGATAATATTACTGTAGATACCACAGTAGACGGACTGTTTACTGCGATCGATAATAATAAAGATGCAGGAGTAACTGCCACCTATCTGGGCAGTGAAAATAAATTTGTTCTTTCTTCCAATGAAAAAGGTAAGGGCCGTGAAATCAGCCTTGGTGCAGTATCCAGGATACTACTGATGCAGCAAATCTCATTTTTCGGCAGGGGTAAGCCAAGATGGCACAGATGGTGAGATGAGTATTCTCTATAATGGTGTACAGACCACCATTACCAGCAGCAGCAATACCTTCTCCATTGACGGTCTGGATATTAGAGCCACTAATACATTTAATACAGGCTCTGCCACTGCTGAAGGAGGCGTCAGCTTTACTGCTTCAGCAGATACAGAAAAAGGTGACAGAAACTGTAAAGAAATTCATTGAAGCTTATAATGCCATGATCGATGAGGTCCGCACCCAGGCAACAACCAAGCCGGACAGTAATTATAAGCCTCTGACAGATGACCAGAAAAATGAAATGAATGAAACCTCCATTAAAAAACTGGGAGGATAAGGCAAAAGAGGGTATTCTGTACAACAGCAGCGCTTTAAAAGATCTGGACAATGCTACCCAGGGCATTTTCTCTTCAATGATGATAAATGGTGTTTCTTATGACGATCTTGAAAAGATCGGAATTTTTCTCAGATGATTACACAGCAGGTGGAAAGATCGTATTTGATGAAGAAAAGTTTAAAACGGCCATGGACAGTGATAGGAAAAGGTATCAGACCTGTTCACAGGCACGCATGGTATTGTAAACACCATAGACAGTACTCTTTCTACTTATGCCACCAGATATGCAAGCAGGAATGGAAATTCCTATGGTGTGCTTATTGAAGAGGCAGGATCTGAAAACTAAGCCTGACCCTGACTAACAACAGTATTTATAAAGAATTAAAGGATATGCAGGAAACCATCACAAACCTGCAGTCCCAGCTGTCAACTGAGCAGGACCGTTATATCAGCCAGTTTACGCAGATGGAAAGGCTGATCAATCAGATGAATTCACAGTCCAGCTACCTGTCACAGTTAGGTGGCTGATGGGGTAAGGAAACATGTATGAAAAGTTTAAGCAGTACACAAGGAAAGTACGATCATTCTATGAGCAATCTGGAGTTGTTGCTTTTATTGTATGATGAAGCAGTGAAGCGTCTGAAAATGGCACAAATCGCACTTGAGGATAAAAATATGAGACTTTTGAAGAGTGTCTCGAAAAAGCAGGACGGATCGTCCGGTATTTAATACAGATACTGGATATGCAGTATCCCATCAGTAAGGATCTGAAACGTATCTATGAGTACCTGATCTATGATATCAGCCGTGTTAAAGCAGGAAGGGAAACGCAGGGCAGAAGAGATTCCAAGGATCAGCCACATACTTTCTGAATTAAGAGATGCATTTAACCAGGCGGGAAAGATTTCCGGCGATCAGCATATTGTGAGAGAACGAAGTGTTTTCGGTTAAAGGAGAATATATGAGCGCAGACTTGGAAACAATTTTGGTATATCTTCAAAGGAGATATAATATATTAAGAGAAGTTTGTAGTCTGACGGAAGAACTGGCGGAGGCAGTGGAGCGCGGCGACACAGTCTCCGCTTCTCTTCTTTAGATATGAGGGAGAACAGCTGCAGCGCCATGCAGACTGTGAAGAACAGATAAATCCCAGACTGTGGGAAACAGCCTTCAGGCCCGGTATCTACGAGATCGGCTAAAGGTCCATTAAAGAATGTAAAAGCTGTTTTAAAGGAAAGACAGAGCGGGAAAAAATGCTGGAGAAGCGTATTGAAGATGCGCGTTGCCCGCACAGAAAAGCTTTTAGATAAGATACGCAGGATCGATGGGGGACTTAACAGAAGAATATCAAAAACAGGTGAAGTTAAATGGAAAATCAAAACTTTTTATGAAGGCCGCATACTGGTAAATATGGCTGCATTTGTTATGCGCCAGGATGATTTAAAGCCGCTTCATGGAAATCTGGACTGGGAAAAGCTGTTCCGGGTTGCAGATTATAATAAAATTTCAAACCTGATCTATCTTGCAATCCTGGGAAATAATGAAAAAATACCGGAACGGTGGAAAACACGCTTTATGAGCGCTACAGTGATACTCTGAAATTCAACGAAAGCTGCACAGAAGGAGAACAGGAGATACTGGTCCTTCTGGAATTAAAAAATCCGGTACTCGTCCTTTCCTCCAGCAGCCGCAGACAGCTGTATCCAGAGAGGAAATGGCGGGGAAAGCTCTCTGAAGCTTTTTTTTTTCTTGACCCGGAGATTATCTTTTTGCAAAAGGCTATCTGGTCAATATAGGCTACGAAAACGGATACTCTCTATCCGGGAGTGGGTGAAAAGATGCGCATATACCAGGCCGCTTTTCTGTTGAAATCTATGATACTTTTCCTTTTAAAACCCAGGTATACCAGAAGGGGATGGGAAAACTGCTCCAGCGTACTTTCCTGAAAGAAAATGAAAACTACATTTATGAATGGAAAATCATAGACCAGCTGGTATACCTTATGGTGCAGTCTTCTTACCTATATGTAACAGGACATCTGCAGATACGCCACCTGGCAGACTTATATGTATTTTACAGAAAAACAGCAGCAGAAAACCAGCTTCAGGATCTTGAGGACCGGTTAAAGGAATTTAAAGTAAATATACTGGCGCAGAAGCTTCTGCATTTAAGCTATATGTGGTTTGGAACACGGGAAGAATGTGCCAGCATGGAGACAAAGGAAGAAGAATTACAGGTATTTGATATACTGGAGAAAAATGTGTTCTATGGCATGACGGGGAAATTTGGGGCCGGAAACAGATGAACAGGCGCTGGATCTTAGATCGGACATATTGAAAGAAGAAGAGTGGGAAAACCGCATGGAAAAAGAGCATTATTTTACCGGCGTCTGAGAGTTTTTCTCTCGTACGCCGGCAGCTGAAAGCTATATGATATTTGGTTTAGCCGATAAGAGTCATTTTATCAGCATTCACCCGTTTGCGGGTCATTAAGCTTAAATCCTGTAATTTCCGCCCGCATTCATCATTCTTTGCAATAAAAAAAATCGCTTTCCATATGATCCAGCATATGAAGTACAGATGCGTAATTGCCAAGAGAAACCGAAGGGCTTCCGGCTTCTATCTTATGTAAGGTAGACCTGCTGATCCCGGCCTGCTCTGCCATAAGCTCAGCAGGAATATTCCTGCGCATACGGGCCATTTTGATCTGTTCTCCCATTTTATTAAGTATCACTTCTGTTTCAGGAAGCAGGTTATATACCATCTTTAAAATCCACTTTCTAAACGTACATGATGTACATGGTCTATTTCTTCATATAAGAATTCAGTCCTTTTTCAATAGAGCGCAGTGAATCTGTATCAGATAATAAGGCATCCAGGTTGCTGCGTTCTGCTTCTGTCAATTCTTCCCGCAAAATAGAAATATGCTTCGGGGCATTTATAGCCAGGCTGACAGATCCATTGTCGCAGTCAAGTACAGTGATGCGTATGTCATTCCCGATCAGGATACTGTCATTTTTTTACGTTTCAGTATCAGCATGGCTATTTATCTCCTTTTAGTGTCCTGTTCCTTTATCTCTTTACCAAGAAGAGAACGTAAGGTATGGCGGTAATCATAGTCAGCGTTGGATAAGATCGCTGGATCCCTTTGCGGGTATCCGGATTAATGGCAAGAGGACATTTCAAGTTGACGGTTCCATCCAGATAATCCTTCTTTACAGTGCATATGACATAATAGGATAATTCATCACTGGAATCTACTTCCAGAAAGGATAATTCTTCCGGTAGAAGAACCGGTGAATAAGAAGGAAAGAGTGTGGCTGCATCAATGAGGAAAAATGCCACATACGGTTCGTCTACAGACTGGAGTATCAGCATGGAGCTGTCATCCTCCTCCATAGAGAGGGGAAGATAGTCATGGTACTGGGAAAAACCAAATAAACCATCTGGAAATACAACCAGTTCATCTTTGGTATAATCCATCTCGCCGTAATATTTTGTATCAATCTTCATGATTGTATAAGCCTCGGGGGTCAGTTTTTATATGGTAAGATTAAGAGCAGGGGATCTGGCTCTTTTTGGGTGGAACATAATTGGGGGTGCCGGTATATATAAATTCTACTTCAGGGTAAGAGGTTATGATGGTCATTTCAGGGCTGGTATGTATTCCAGATTGCCAGATGCCACACGAAATTCAAATTCTCCTCTCTGAAGTGTATACAGTCCGTTATTGTCAGGGCTGCCAGAAAATGGATCACAAAAAGCTGTTTCCTGATCCAGAAATGTTTGCTGTGCCATGTACTCTTTGGACAGTATCCTGGAGATCAAAAAGCTTGTCTGATATCCTGGATACAGATCATGCTTTCCGGAGAACTGATCCCGTAATTTTGAGCCTGACGTACTTTTAGGCGGTATTGGGAAATCGCCTGATGTTGTCTTGCTGCCAGCTGGTCCTTTGAAACCAGACTGGCATTTTGACGAAACGGACAGATTCAAAAGGTTTAAAATTTTGCTTCAATCACAGGTTTTCATACATCTTCACCTTCTTCAGATCTAAAAATAGAAAGTTATTTTTTTGCTTGTTTTTGTAAACAATATACCTGTATCATTTTATAAAATCAAAAAGAGATGACTGCATCAGGTTTGACCCCATTTTTAAAGCAGCAGAATAGGAGTACTGGTAAGAGAACATTTCTGTAATGGCCTCATAAGGATCGGCTCAAGAATGTCTTTGTATTCCTCTGTCAGGTTGTCGCTTAAAGTATCAAGACGGGTTTTGTAGTTTCTACCGGGGAATATTTATTGCCAAGGTCGCTGTAAACGGTGCTGATAGTATGCTCTGTATTAGCTGCATCTTTAAGTACACTGCCCATAGTATCTGTAAATTGATCAATGGTCGTAGTATCATTGATATAATTATCACAGGCCATAACCGAACGGCTGAGAAGTGCCACAGGAGTGGTTTCAGGGCAGTTTGACGCCTTCTTTGCATCATCATCAGACATGGCATTTAAAGAATCCGAGGTAAGCCCCGTTAGCATATTAAGTCCTCCGGTATAGGTATCTAAAGAGACTGGCGGTTGGAAATATCGCCATAACCGATATCTACCCGGCCTTGTTCTCTCATAGCTGTCACAAGGTTGTTCAGGTCATCATCGCTTAAATTATAACTGTAAGTATTTTTATCTTTATCATAAGCCATGGTCATATTGACCGTCTTTTTGGTACCGTCTGAATACACATGGGTATAAGTAAGGGTTTTTCCATCTCCGCTTTAAAGAAAACGGAGCTGTTGTAATATCATTTCCGCCGTAAATATAAAAATCCTGATACTGGCTGTTCAGATTGCTGACAATGCTCTGCACATCCTGAAGAAGAGCATCTCTTTTTGTCTGGACAGAAGTTTTTGAGCTGTTATGGGAGGAATCCAGCACATACTGCATGGAAGTCTTACTGTTGCTTAAAGTTTTCTGGATATCCCTTGCGCCCTGCTCCTGCTGGTACAGACGGTTTTAATATCACCTAAAATAGAACTTTTACTCTTTGCATCCTGATATAAATGATCCATTTTCTTTCCCTGATAATAAGCAAGAGGATTATCAGCAGCTGTTTCATAAGCAGCGCCGGTAGAAACCTTTGTTCATGCTTTTGTTCAGATTGCTTTGAAGATCATTTAAAGAAGAAGTATACCTGCGGTAAACAGATGAACGTACAACTCTCATAATTTATTAATCCTCCTTATATTTATGCACCGGTATTGTTGATCAGTGTATTTAACACCTCATCAAGGGCAGTCATCAGACGGGAAGCAGCATTATAGGCTGAAACGTAGGCCATCATATTGGTTGCTTCTTCATCCAGGCTGACACCGGAAAGAGAGTCTCTGGAGTCCTGGATACTGTTTAAAACAGTTGTGCCCGTCTTTAATGCAGTCTGGTTGAACTGGAATCAGATGCCAGCTGGGTGGAAAGGTTATTCATATAATCAGCAAATGTCTTTCCATTCAATTTTTGGTATCCTTCATAGCTGCGATCATATCAAGGACTGTATCTGTGCGGTTAGTGCCGTTTGTAGAAATATGGACCGTTCCACTGGTCCAGCCTTTGCTGATACCGATATTTCCGGCTGTTATACCAGTTGTGGAGTCATCTGTGGAATTAGATAAAAGATTCTGGTCCTTGGGGTTTTTGTTGCCATTGTTGATGTTATTCATGGATTCTGCGAAAGTTAAAGCTAAGTGATCCAGTTTTTCTGAGTAATACTGGTATCCACGGACATCATCCACAGCAGTAGCATCCCTTTATCACATTGCCGGTACCTGTTTTCTGGAGCATATCCAGGCTTGCCTGAAGAGAGCCGCCTTCAAAACGGATCCCTTTTAACTCTGCGTATATATCATCTGCAGCCTGTCCTTTCCCTTTATAGCTGGGGGCTTTTTTTCAAACTTGATGGAAATGTTTGCAGGATCAGAAACAGAAGCAGTTGTCTGGTGATCGCCTTTTAACACACTTAACTGACCGTAGTTTTTTGTGAGACCATCAGTACCAAGGTCGATCCATTTACCAGGATCAGCTTCTGGCTCTTTCCCCGGGCATCAATATAATTCATGCTCACTTCCAGGTCATCAGGCCAGTCCTTTTTGCCGATCACAGCACCATTTGCATCATGATCATAGGCGTTATTCCCGGAATGGGCATCATCCTTGTAATATCTGGTTTCAATAGGAATATAGCCGGAAAGCTCATCCAGAAGAAGATTTCGTTCATCCTGCAGTTCCAGGAAGGATGGCCGGCAACCTGGGTTATTGTTTCGATCTGCACGTTCAGGTCACCGATCTGGCGGAGAATGTCATCGATCTTCTGCACATCGCCCTGTTCACTGCTGCCTTCCCCTGTGAGCCTTTGAAATTCATTCTGTTCAGCCTGTGAGACCTGTCTGGATGCCTGGTTAAAAAAGATTACATACAGACTGCATTTTAGAGCGCAACTCACTTTCATAGATGGGATCGGATACCTTTGCAGGATCCTGCATGCTTGTAAGGGTAGACTGGATATCATCAAATGCCTGGCGGATGCCGGAAATGGTTGTTTCGTCCAGTACCTTGACAGGGAATTAAGGGCAGTCTGTAAACGATTGGTATAGTTGCAGTCAGCAGACTGGCTGCGGTATTGGATATCCAGATAAGGATCTCTCGATCTCAGAGACCCGGTCCATGCTTACCCCCAAAGCCTAATATAGGTTTCATTCCCATTAGAATAATGGGAAACAGGATTCGTATAATTAAGGCTGGATGCCTCTAACTGCCGCCTGGTATATCCGGCAGTATTCATATTTGACAAATTCTGTCCTGTAATATCCAGACGTTTCTGGTTGGCCTGAGAGCGGACAGAGCGGTATTAAAACCGGAAAAAGTTGCTCTTACCATAAAGTATTATTACCTCCAAAAATATAAATATCCTGCAGTCCCCACAGTTTTATCAGACATATTTGTCATAAACATGAGGGATCGTTCTGCTTCGCACCGGAAAGGCGCTGTTCTAACTGCTTCATGCGATCCGGATCAGACGGTCTGTGCCACCTTTTTACTTTTTTTTCAGCTTTTCAGCCTGGCTGGATAACCGTTCCAAGATCGGAGAGAGAAGTGCCACAGCCTCCTCGCTGTCCTCCTGCATCAAGATCTGGCGGAAAGTAAGACCCTCAAGACCCGACCTGCGAAGAAGATCACTTCGTTTTTTATCTAGTCCCGCGCAGCTGCAGTAAAAGCATGTTTTCATATTTAAAGAGATTCCAGAAGATCGGGATGATCAGCTGAAATAACGGTTAGTTTATCAGCCTCAACCCGGCATAGCTGTTCTAATACAGTACACAGCTGTTCTAATACCGATCAGGCTTCAGGCGCCCTCATAGATTATACATGGCCCTTGCAATGGCCATGGGATCCGGTTCGTAGGTTCCTTCCTCAACCTGTTTTTTTTAATTGGGCAACCTTTCAACGGAAACGCCTTTCTCGCGGCAGACATCTTCTGTAATGCTGTGAGCCAGAGATCGTGCAAAAAGTGTTTCATCAGCCGAAATACCTTCAGTATATTCAAAACTGGCTCGGTCAAGATCAGCCGGTTTTGTAGAATATTATCAGACAAAGCAATATTGCTTTGTCTCATTGATACATGTTCCATGTGTATTTGCTCCTGGATAGAATCTTGAATTTTCATACAATTACTCCTCACCTTAAAATAAAACGGCAGGACCACAAAAAGTATCCTGTGATTTTCACATGCTTACTGAATCTATGTAAATTATCGCCTTTTTTCTTGAAAATATAAGAAAAATAATAATTATAAAAAACGGGAAAACGACGACTAAATATGCATATGGAAGTATGCAGGATAAACTCATATTATTATAATATATAGAATCAAAAAAGAAAAGGAATAAAACATGTCTAATATATTACAGGTAATGTATCCTTCTACATATATAGATAATAGAAATGTCCATACAGGCCAGGAGCAGCAAAGCGCCCTGAACAGTTCCCGAGATCCAGAATCCTTCTGACCCATCTCGTGTAGTGCGGGCAGATGGACAGAAAAGTGGTACCGCTGGTGACCAGGAAAATGAAAGTGGCTTCAGCATCCGCAATTATAATGGAAATTATACTGACTTTCTTCAGAAGCTGGGGCAGGAAAAATGAAATAAAGGATTCCCTGGGCCGGATCCTGTTCCGGGATGGAGCCTTTATCGCTAAAGGTGATGAAGACCGGGAAAAATGGTGCAGCAGCTGCTGGATTCTGCCAGGTTTGAAGATCCTGGCCAGCTGTTGTTTTTTAAAAATGCAGGGACAGACTAAATTTTCCGGTACTTTCTTTGAAAACCTGAGAACTCTTTTTTGCAGCAGGAAGGAAACAGAGGCCTGCAGGAAACAGCCCTTAAATTCCTTCAGGTATTCAATAATTATTCCAGCGGTGAGCATCTTTTAGGGCAGATGCAGGAATTGACAGATGAAATAAAAGGAATGCTTTACACCTCTGCAAGACAGGAATATGCATCAATTTGGATCAGCTGGACTGGAAGGCAGAAAATGGGGAAACGAAAGAAAATGCCCAGGTTCTGTTTCAGAAGCTGGTTCCCTTTCTTTCAAAAATATATTTCCCGTACCCCATGATTATGGCAGTGTAAGAAGCAGCGATCCAGTCGATCCTTTATGGGGCACGTTATGAAAACGGAAGCAGTGTCCTTCTCAGGAGCCTTTTGAACAAATGGCAGCTAATAGGATTTTAAACGTTTTTTTTGAAACAGAGCCTGAAGAACTGTATGCTGTACTTACCGGTTCAGAAGGAAAAAAGGAAATATTTATGGAGATATCTTTGGCGCACTTGTGGAAAGAGGAGCAAAAGGAGAAGCCGGGCTGAACAGGTACAGGATTTTTACCAGCTGATGCGTGGATGCTGGTAAACGAAAGCGTATATATGCCTGTCAATCATTTTATCCTTCCTTTTCAATATCAGGGAAAAGAAGCTGTATCTGAATTTTGGATCGATCCGGATGCAGAGAAAAAGAAGAAGAGAAAGATGGAGGCAGGAAAATACGCCTTCTGGTGGACTTTGAGATCAGGGGGTTGGGAGATTTCCAGCTTCTGGGCGATCTCCAGGATCATAAAATATCCATGGAATTGGGAATTCCTAAAAATCTTTCTGCCGGTGCCGGAGAGATACAGGCAAAGCTTCAGGAAATATGTGCCAGAAACGGATGCGCGTGAAAATGATGCAGGTACAGGAAAGAAAAAGCTCATTACCGTCTTCTGGATGTTTTCCCAAAGATTAGAAAAAAAGGAGAATGGAATCAATGTCAGCGTTTGAGCGGTTATTAGAACAAAAAGCAGTTGCACTTCAATATTCACCGGAAAAGGACAGCGCCCCGGGCGATCGTTGCTTCCGGAATGGGATATATGGCAGAAAAGATCACAGAAGCAGCCAGAAAGTCAGGAGTTCCTGTTTATGAGGATGATTCCCTTGCAACTTTTTTAAGCAGATTACAGCTGGGAGCGGCTGTGCCGGAAGAATTATATCAGGCGATCATAGAAATCTACATTTATTTTTTAGATATGTGCCGTCATCGGAGGAAAAAGAGAATGAAACAAAATCCGAAAATACCTGACAGAAAGTTCAGACACAGACATAAAATGCTTCTGCTCCTCCTTTCAGGAGTTTTGCTGTTCCAATGGGGAAAGATAGATGCTTTTGCAGCAGCAAAAGAGATAAAAACAGTAAATATCCGTGTTACATCCAAGCTGGAAGCAGGCAGCAAGCTTCCGGATATAAAATTGGAAACGACCACGGTTTCAGATGGGGAAGTAGCAGTAGATGCAGGCGGAAGTAAATACAGCGTTTCCGAGGCAGAATGGACAGACAAAGCTCTAATGAACTGAAGGCTTTGAAGAACCCTCAGATGAAAGTCACCCTGGAACCGGAAGATGTCAGCGAAGATTATTTTGTTTCCAGCTATAAAAAGCCAATGTAAAGATCAGCGGGGGAACCTTTGTGTCTGCCAGGAGAGACGGGGATGATCTTGTAGTTACCCTGCGGATAAACGGGATCAAAGGAGACTATGCTGCTCCGGAAGATGCCTGGTGGAATGAAAAAAGCCTGGGACAGGCTAAATGGGAAAAGCCGGATAACACCTCCGGTTATTACGAGGTACAGCTTTACAGAGGAAAATCGAAAGTTTACAGCGTCTCCCAGACCAGTGCAGTCCAGTATAATTTTATCCATATATGACAAAAACAGGAGAGTATACCTTTAAGGTGCGCACGGTACCGGGAACGGATTCACAAAAAAATATGGTGGAAAAAGTGAATGGATAGAATCCGGGGAGCTTTCCATTACAGACCGGTATGTATCAGATGGTAAAGGCCAGCAGACAAAAAATCCTTCGGCAAAGTCCGGAACCACAGATACAGTAGGCTGGGTAAAAAGACAATATATGGAATTACAGATTTCCGGATGGCTCTATATGCCGTGGTGCATGGCAGTCGGTCAACGGATACTGGTATTATTTTGATGTCAATGGCACGATGCTCACCGGCTGGCAGAAGCCAGCAAATGACTGGTATTACCTGTATGATACTGGGGAAATGGCGGCCGGATGGGCAAAAAGGATCAATGGTCAGTGGTATTATTTCTGGCCATTTACGGAAAATGGGCATATACAGGGAACCATGGCTTATGGAGGCTGGAAGATCATAGGGGCGGATTATTACTTTTTCAGAGAAGACGGCTCCTTATATACCGGCTGGCTGGAACAGAATGGTTCCTCGGTATTATTTAAACACATTGACAACAGCCTTCAGGGAGCCATGTTTACCGGCTGGTCGATCCGTGAAGGGAAAAACTTACTTCCTGGATATAAACGGAGTTATGGTTACTGGCTGGTATCAGGTTGACGGGAATTGGTATTATTTCTGGCCGGATTCAGGTGAAATGGCAAAAAACAGTATATCAATGGATTTTATGTTAATGAGGACGGGATCTGGTACAGGTAAAGATATGTGAGGAATGGATATGAAAAACGATCAGAAAATACCCTTGTGCCGGAACAGGACTGCTGCTTAGCACAGGAAGCTTACAGTCTGTGCCAGGGGGAATCTTTCATATGTATACAGTGTATACAGCTTTATGGGGCAGACAGCAGCATCATCGAGACCATGAGTATTAAATTTAACACCACTTTATGGAGATCCGGAGAAATACCACAGCCCCGATCACCATCATGATCAGGGGTATCCATTGGGGGATATTTATTTTCAAAAAACAGAATATGAAAACTGGAAACCCGGTAAAAGGTACGGATGGAGATCACTGTGGATGCTGCACAGGGAAAGTATTTTTCCGTGTCCCTTTGGACGCATCCAAATGCCGTGTGACCGCGGGATCTTGTATCGGCGAAAGCCCCGATAATACCACCAGGCAAAAGTGGGACTATACGCCGGTCACTGTTCTGGGTGACACAGCTTTAGCAGGCTGGAGCTCACTTGACTCAGAAAGGCAGTGTGGAAGAAGGTAGACTATGTCTGGCCATACCCTGACTTTATATGGAAATGAGAAGTGGTAAAACGGATGACAGTTACAGATAACTCTGTCAGCTTAAAGGAGTACATGACAATCCGGACAAGATCTACTATTATCAGGTAAAGGGTCCCGGTTACGGCAGAACAGAAAAAAATACTTAAAAAAAGAAGGGAATTTATTACATCAAAGGAAACAGGATGTAGATGACAGTGAGGAAGAGGAGAAAGAAAAAACATGCAGCAACTTCTCAAAGCAGTAGTACTGGTCCCGGGGCATAGCAGGTTCTCTAAAGGGAGACAACTTTGTTATGCCGGATGGGACTCTAGCAAGTCAATACCTGGAAGCTGCAGGTATATGGTATTACTTTAATGCTGAAGGAAACCGTACAGGGCTGGTTCCTATGGTGGAAAATGGTATTATTTTAATTTTGAAATGATGGCGAAAACGGATGGTGGACACAGGAAATGGAACATGGTATTACTTAAAACCCGGATGGGGATATGAAGACCGTTGGCTGTAGGATAAAAACATCTGGTATTATCTAAATAACGATATCTATGGCAGTAAACTGTTCTCAGACATTATAATTTTGGAGCAGACGGTTATATTTGTTAGAGTAAAAAATATGAGTTGAAGTAACTGATAACAGAGATGGAGTGTTAGCTGCACAGGCATGCATCAGACACAAAAAGACAACACCGTCCAGGAATTTAGGGGATACTGGAAAATGTCATCACAAAGAAGATATGATTTTGCCTCGAAGAAGCCAGTTTTATATCGCATCCCTTCTAAACTCTCAGGGCGTAGGTGCCAAGGAAACAGGCTTTAATCCAAAGGCTGTATCCAAAAGCAGGGGCTATGGGCGTGATGCAGCTGATGGGGAACAGCTCCGTTCTCTGGCGTTCACCTTTGGCCAATGCCAGACAACATCCTTGAGGCACATTTAAACAAAAAATCTGTAACTGCCTGAGTGAGATGGAAGTTCTATGCTATGAGCCCACGCTGGATCAGTAGTAATTAAAATGAGGATCCCACCATAAAGAAAACCCAGAATTATGTAAAAAGATCATGGCAGATTATAGAAACAACACGATCCTGGCAGGATTTTACAGAGTACCTGAACATAGCAAACTGTCCGCCATGA
>VOFG01001744.1_pt1 | contig 36769 bp, 58 predicted proteins | sample 5384171 | NCBI WGS metagenome assembly VOFG01 (sample SAMN12384726, study PRJNA508395) | human gut metagenome | isolation source: healthy gut F | host: Homo sapiens
GAATGTCTGTATTGTCAGAACAATGAAACGCTGCATAATCTGATGATTGAGATTGCGCAGTTGAGTGTATCGTGTATTCCTGTTTAAAGAGCAAACTTATCGGGGGCGTTGCCTCGTTGCTTACAAGGATCACGTAAATGATTTGAACGAATTGAGCGATGAAGATCGTAATGCTTTTATGGCAGATGTGACACGAGTTACCCGCGCCATGCAGAAAGCATTTCAACCGGAAAAAGATAAATTATGGTGCTTATTCGGATAAATTATCTCATTTACATTTTCATTTGGCTCCGAAATATGTGGATGTCCTGACTATGGTGGTATATTCCAGATGAATCCGGGAAAGGTTTATTTGACGGATGCTGAGTATCAGGAATTGATTGATGCAGTAAGGGCAAATCTGTAAGTAGTAGTAATTTCAGGCACGGATTATCCTGTTGTTTGTGTTCGGACCAGGGAGGTTTTTTTTCGAAGCGTTGCCCTACGCATTCTGTAATTCATGGGCGTGCCTAAAATGACAATAATTGTAACAAAGGGATAAACCTTGCTTAGGCGTTAATTCGGTTAGTCTTCGCTATCGAAATCAAATTCAAAATCAAAGTCGTCCATAAATTCCGGAGTTGTAAACTCTTCCAGCTTCGGCGGTCTTTTTTAGTTGGACGTCCGGTTCCGCGTGCTCGGTCTATGAAGCCGCTGATCTTGCTCATTTCCTAACAATTCGTATTGATCAGGAGTTGTGACGTTCTCCATCATCTCGGGGACGAGTTTGGCGCCCACACGTTTTTTCAATAGTTTGCAATACCTTGAATGAATATGTGATAGGCGGTTTCTTCACCTGAATAACATCTCCCGGTTTTACCATACGTGCGGCTTTGACTAAAGAACCATTGATGGTGACGCGTCCTTTTTACAAGCTTCCGCTGCTATTGTGCGTGTCGTTTTGAAGATGCGTACAGCCCACATCCATTTGTCTATTCTTGCTTCAGCCATTTTAGTTATTATTTTATTTTTTATTGAACATTCATGGTCATCATAGTCCATTATTTTTATTGGATATCAATTCCGGCAAGACAGAAACTTTTAATAATCTCACCTGCCGTTCCAGCCTTTCCTCCATTGTCTTCCAGTCTTCATCTGTGAAATGTCCCAGTACATAATCAATCTGCCCGCCACGTGGGAAATCATTACCGATACCAAATCGCAGACGGGCATAATTTTGTGTTCCCATAAGGTAGAGGCAATATGCTTCAATCCATTATGTCCAGCGTCACTCCCCTTTTCCTTTTTTCAAACGTAAAGTTCCAAAAGGAAGAGCCAGATCATCTACTACGATCAGTACATTTTCCAATGGAATATTTTTTCTGCATCCAATAGCGGACAGCAAAACCGCTTAGGTTCATAGAAGGTGGAAGGCTTCAGCAGGATTAACTGGCGTCCTTTGATAGAAAAGCTGGTTGTGAATCCATAACGTCCATCCATAAAAGGGGAGCGTTATTGATTCTTGCCAATGCTTCTACCGTCATAAATCCGATATTGTGTCGGGTTTCATGATATTCGGGACCAATGTTTCCCAGTCCGACAACTAAGTATTTTATCATCGTATTTCCGTAAAACAGTTCATTAATATAGAAAAAAACGCAGATTAATACAAACTAGTACAGACTTAACATCTGCTTTCATCTGCATTAATCTGCGTTTAAAGTAAATCTCTTTACAGGAATAGTCTCAAATTACTTGACCGGCTGCAGCTGCTGCACCTCTTGCTGCACGAGTCAACTTAACGGCACATACCACAGCTTCTTTTGCACTCATCAATTCAAGACCTTCAAAGCTCAATTCGCCAACTTTTACAGTCTTACCTAAACCCAGGTGAGAAACGTTCACTGTCAGTTTTTCAGGAATAACGTTATACAAAGCTTTCACTTTAATCTTACGCATCTGTAGAGCCAACTTACCACCGGCTTTCACACCTTCTGCAAGACCTTCCAACTGTACAGGAACTTCCATTACGATAGGTTTAGCTTCGTCGATTTGATAGAAGTCTACGTGTAGGATAGTATCTTTTACAGGGTGGAATTGAATATCTTTCAGGATAGCGTTTACTTTTTGCCGTCGATAATCAAATCTACTACATAGATATGCGGAGTATAAACCAAATTACGAAGACCTTCGTTAGGCACTGTAAAGTGAACTACTTCATTACCTCCGTAAAGTACGCAAGGTACACCACCGTTTTTACGAATTTCTTTCAAAGCTCTTGCTTGTTCTGAAGAGCGTTCTGCAATTGTTCTTGCAGTTCCTTTTTTACTTCAATTGATTTCATTTCTTTAAAAATTTGTGTTACTCTAAATTAAGTTAGTTTGCTTAATTCACCATCACACGATGTGGATTATCACATCAGCGAGAATACGCGTAATTGGGACTTGGACCGTGTAGCCTTTATGGATGTTGTAATCATGCAGTGTGCCTTGGCCGAAATATTAAGTTTCCCGAACATTCCGGTGAGTGTTTCGTTGAACGAATATGTCGATATTGCCAAAGTTTACAGCACGGCCAAAAGTGGCAGCTTCGTGAACGGTACATTGGATGGAATAGTTAATCAATTAAAAAAGAAGGTAAGTTAACGAAAAACTAATACCTTTTGTTTAATAATAGAAACCAAAACTGAGTATTTATGAACTTAATGACTGTATTCTTCCTGCAGGCTCCCGCTGCAGGCCCTGCCGGTGGTGGTAGCATGATGTGGATTATGCTGATAGCCATGTTCGTTATTATGTATTTTTTATGATTCGTCCTCAAAACAAGAAGCAAAAGGAAATAGCAAACTTCCGTAAATCGCTTCAAGTGAATCAGAAAGTAATCACAGCTGGTGGTATCCATGGTGTTATCAAGGAAATCAACGACAATGATGTGGTGCTTGAAATCGCTTCTAACGTTAAGATTCGTATAGACAAGAATTCTATTTTTGCTGCAGCTGCTGATGCGAACAGCAGTCAGGCATCTAAATAATAGAAATGTGAGCCTATGTTTGAACGTAGGAACATACAATATACATATTTAAGATATCAAGAGAAGTGAAGGAATTTTCTGCTTAGCGATAAAAGCAGGAGTTCTTCATTTTTTTTTTTTTTTCTTTGTAGCCGGTGGCTTCTGGTTCTGCAGACCTTGAACAACGACTATGAGGCGGACTTTTCTATCGAGGATGAAGGGGATGTCCCAATAATGTGGTGATTACTTCTGAACCTCCTTCCGAACTTCGTGTCGAGTAAAGATAAAGGAACGAGTGCTTCTCAATTATATGTTGGGGAAAAGTTTCTTTCCGGTCAATCTAGGTTTTCTTGATTATAAAGGAAAAGATAATCATGTGAAAAATTTATGCTTCCGACTTTGAAAAAAATATTAAGCCAACTGAATGTATCCTCCAAAATCCTATCGATCAAGCCGGATACATTAGAATATATCTATTCCGAAGGAAAGTCCAAGCTGGTTCCTGTTCGTTTTCAGGGGAAAGTGACAGCCGGACTTCAATATTATGTATCTGACACCATTTGTAAGCCGGACTCTGTATTGGTTTATGCTCGGAAGGAATTTTGGATACTATAACAACTGCATATACTCAAAATATAACTTTGGAGAATATATCCGATACAACCCGGCAGCGAGTTCCGCTGACTTCTGAAAAGGGAGTGAAGTTTGTTCCGGCTTCTGTGGAGATGATTTTTCCTGTGGATATTTATACGGAGAAAACGGTCGAAGTGCCATTGCATGGGGTTAATTTTTCCGGCAGATAAGGTGTTACGTACTTTTCCTTCCAAAGTTCAGATTACTTTTCAAGTGGGGTTAAAACGGTTCCGCAGTATAAAAGCAAGCGATTTTATCATCAATATTTCTTATGAAGAATTGCTGAAGCTTGGCTCTGATAAATATACGGTTAAATTGAAGTCGTTTCCAAGTGGAATAAATCAAATACGTATTGTTCCCGAGCAAGTGGACTTCCTGATAGAACAAATTTCTTCCGATGGCTATTAAGATTGGCATAACCGGTGGTATTGGTAGTGGAAAAAGTGTTGTTTCCAGACTACTCGGAATAATGGGAATACCTGTCTATATATCAGATATAGAAGCAAAGCGAATCACACAGACAGATCCGGTGATTCGCCGGGGGGCTTTGTGATCTGGTTGGTCAGGATGTGTTTCAGGGTGGAGAGTTGAATCGTTCTTTGTTGGCTTCTTATATGTTCGGTCATCAGGATCATGTGCGGAAAGTGAATGAGATTATTCATCCGCAAGTGAAAGAAGATTTCCGTCAATGGGCTGCCCGGTTGAAAAGTGAACTGCTATGGTGGGTATGGAGTCTGCAATACTGGTGGAGGCTGGTTTTAAGGATGAAGTTGATTTTCTGGTTATGGTATATGCGCCGCTGGAAGTGAGTGGAACGCTGTAAAGCGGGACTGTTCGTCAAGAGAACTGGTGATGAAGCGTATCGAAGCGCAAATGAGCGATGAAGTTAAAGAGAAGCCATGCCGATTTTGTGATAGTGAATGATGATGAAACACCGGTAATTCCACAGGTTTTGGAGCTTATTTCTTTGCTATCTAAAAATAATCATTACCTTTGCTCCGCAAAAAAATAATTAATAAATAAAAGAATATATACTATGTTGAAGACTATCCTGTCTATCTCCGGTAAACCGGGATTGTACAAACTAATTTCGCAAGGAAAAAATATGTTGATTGTTGAATCAATCAATGCTGAAAAAAACGTTTCCCTGCTTATGGTAATGAAAAATTATCTCTTTGGCAGATATAGCAATGTACACGGACGATGCAGAAGTTCCTTTGTATGACGTGCTAGAGTCAATAAAAGAGAAAGAAAAATCAGCGCAGGCTTCTATCGATCCGAAAAAGCGACTCCCGAACAATTGCGTGAATACTTGGCTGAAGTATTACCTAATTTTGATCGTGAACGTGTATATGTAGCCGATATTAAGAAATTGATTGCTTGGTATAACATCTTAATTTCTAATGGAATTACAGAATTCAAACCGGAAGGAGAGATTAAGGAAGAAGAAGTTGCAGAGTAATCTGTATAGTTTATTTGATAGGAATAAAGAACATGATAATCATTTAAGGTGGTTATCATGTTTTTTTATATAAACACTTGTGGGTTTAGGAAAAAATTAGTATTATTTGGGTAATCTTTTGCAATAATAAATATCTTCTACTTATATTGTAAATAATGATGCTTTTTATGTATCTTTGTCGCTGTTCACTATTCTTGGGAATATAGCTCGTGGATGCTGAATAACGTTTTTTAATGTTGGGTATGGAGACAATAACAAATAAAGAAGTAAACGTCCGTTTGGACAATGAAAAAGGGACATTATGCCTGACAGGTTTGTTGGCAGGTACAATGGTATTCCTTTACGATTCACAGGGAGAACTAAGAGGCAAACATAAATTTGCTTTTGCCTTCATTGACTATGGAAATACCCCAACCGGGCACTTATGTTTTGGTGATGAGTCATCCGAACTGCCAACCGGAAGTTCGGCGAATTACATATTTAGGGATATAAAAAAGGGGCTGTCTAACAAGTTTCTTTTTAACAATTTCACCCCTATCAGAGTTCAAACAAACTCTGATAGGAGTGATTTTCAATTTTAGAGACTTGTTAGACAGCCCCATTCTATTTGAATGATGACTTTTAATTTTTGAATACCAATCCGTCTCCGTCAGCATCAACGATAATTGCTTTGCTTCGGTCGACTTCCTGTGATAGTAACTTTTGGATAGATCATTCAGCAGATAGCGTTGAATAGCCCTCTTCACCGGACGAGCTCCAAATTCAGGATCATAACCCACTTGCGATAAGAAGTTCAATGCTCCTTCTGTCAATTGCAGTTCCACTCCGTTTTCGGCAAGCATTTTCTGTACTCCTTTAATTTGTAAAAGTACGATTTGCTTGATTTCTTTTTCGTTCAATGGTAAGAACATAATCGTTTCATCAATACGGTTCAGGAATTCCGGACGGATTGTCTTTTTCAACATATTCATCACTTCCTTCTTCGTTTCTTCGATTACTTCTTCCTTATTGGAACCATGCAACTTCTCCATCTGACTTTGTATATAAGAACTGCCCATATTTGAAGTCATGATGATAATGGTTTTTGAAGTTGACCACCCTTCCCTTATTGTCGGTCAGTCGTCCGTCATCCAACACCTGCAACAGGATATTGAATACATCCGGATGCGCTTTTTCTATTTCGTCAAACAAAACAACTGAGTAAGGTTTCCGTCGAATGGCTTCTGTCAGCTGGCCGCCTTCATCATAGCCTACGTATCCCGGAGGTGCACCAATCAAACGAGTCGCGCTAAACTTTTCTTGATATTCACTCATATCTATACGTGTCATCATCGATTCATCGTCAAAGAGGAATTCCGCCAATGCCTTTGCTAATTCTGGTCTTACCTACGCCGGTAGTTCCCAGGAAAATAAAAGAACCGATCGGACGTTTCGGATCTTGTAATCCGGCACGACTACGGCGCACAGCATCTGCCACCGCTTCAATTGCTTCGTCCTGACCGATTACACGTTGATGAAGTTCTTCTTCCAAGTGCAACAGTTTATCTTTTTCACTTTGCAGCATCTTGCTGACAGGAATACCAGTCCAGCGGGAAACAACATCAGCAATATCCTCAGCGTCTACCTCCTCTTTAATCATGGCTTTATCGCCTTGCATATCACGTAGTTGCTTTTGAGTATCTTCTATTTCTTTATCCAAAGCCTGAAGTTTACCATAACGGATCTCGGCTACTTTACCATAATCGCCTTCACGTTCGGCTTTTCTGCTTCGAATTTAAGATTCTCTATCTCAACCTTGTTCTGCTGGATTTTATCCATCAGCGTTTTTTCACTTTGCCATTTAGCTTTGAAGGACTTCTCAACTTCTTTTAGTTCGGCCAGTTCTTTGCCGATAATTTCCAGTTTCGGCTTATCATTTTCACGCTTAATGGCTTCACGCTCGATTTCCAGTTGCTTGATTTTACGGGAAATCTCATCCAGTTCTTCAGGAACGGAATCTACTTCCATACGTAGTTTGGCTGCTGCTTCATCCATCAGGTCGATTGCTTTGTCCGGCAAGAAACGGTCAGTGATGTAACGGCTGCTCAATTCTACGGCTGCTATGATTGCATCGTCTTTGATACGTACATGATGATGGTTCTCGTAGCGTTCTTTCAATCCACGAAGGATGGAAATGGTACTCAAGTTATCCGGTTCGTCCACTTGCACGATCTGGAAGCGGCGTTCCAATGCTTTGTCCTTTTCAAAGTACTTCTGATACTCGTCGAGGGTCGTTGCTCCGATGGAACTTAGTTCGCCACGAGCCAGTGCGGGTTTCAGGATGTTGGCGGCATCCATAGCGCCTTCACCTTTTCCGGCACCTACCAGCGTGTGGATTTCATCAATAAAGAGAATTATGTCCCCTTCGGATTTCTTCACCTCATTAATAACAGCTTTCAAGCGTTCCTCGAACTCACCTTTATATTTAGCACCGGCAACCAATGCTCCCATATCCAGTGAATAAACTTGTTTATTCTTCAGGTTTTCAGGTACATCACCGCGCAGAATACGATGGCCAAGACCTTCTACAATGGCAGTCTTACCGGTACCCGGTTCACCTATTAAATAGGGTTGTTTTTGGTACGACGGCTCAGAATCTGCAATACACGCCGGATTTCTTCGTCACGACCGATAACAGGGATCGAGCTTACCGCTTCGGGCGGCTTCGTTCAGGTTGATAGCATACTTTTCAAGTGACTGATAGGTGTCTTCACTGGATTGTGAAGTCACTTTTTCTCCTTTACGCAACTCGGTGATGGCATTACGAAGTTCACGTTCCGTCATTCCTGCATCTTTCAGGATGGTAGAAACAGTACTTTTTACAGTGAGCAATGCCAGCAGCAGATGCTCCAATGAAACAAACTCGTCACCCATTTCTTTGGAATATTGGGTCGCTTTCTGGAATACCTCATTTGTCTCGCGACTCAAGTAAGGTTCTCCACCCGAAACTTTGGGCAAAGAGTCAGTTTGTTTGTCAAGTACAAGTGCAATCTGTTGACCATTCATGCCCAGCTTCTGGAAGATGAAGTTAGTGACGTTTTCGCCTACCTTCATTACTCCCTGCATCACATGAACCGGTTCGATGGCTTGCTGTCCACGGCTTTTGGCCAGGTTCAGTGCTTCTTGCACAGCCTCTTGCGATTTAATGGTAAAATTGTTAAAGTTCATAAAATGGGTTTTCAATGAAGTCTACTATTCTGTGGAGAAACAATTGTTAGAAGATTCTTATCGGGAAGTCTCTAAGCTCTCTTTCTACTTTTTTGCATTAAATTTGTGTGCGTTGAAATTCTTTTCCCAACCATTCCCGATATTCTTTTGCAGCTTTTGAGTGTGGTTGTTTTAATGCCTCCAACATCTCTTGGTAACCATATATTCCTCCGCAATCTTCGGGCGGACATGCATTTGCTCCGTCTATGAGAAAGACGCCTTGTGTTTCGTCCTTTTTATATGCTTGTTGTGATTCCAGGGTAATCCGATGCATCCAGCTATCTCCGAAATCATATTCATATTTAATATGTGAGCCTTTTCGGGTAAGGATCTCTCCTAAAGAGAGAGAGTAGGAGTTGACTGTTTTAACGGGATCAAACAAAAAATCGTCATCGGATTCTTCGGTTGTATATATTGTTTTCCCTTTTTGAAACAGATGCATGTGATAGCCTTCCCAACCCATTGCGGTATTTATGACATCCGCAAAACTTTCCAGACGGATGTTGGAAGGAACTTCCACTATACGATATATTTCGGGTCAGAATCAATCAAAGAAATTTTTTATATTGAGCTTTTTAGAGGTTTGTTCTTCAATGTAGAAAGATTCGTGTATTCATCATCGTCAAACTCGTCATCGTATTCTTCATCAAATTCGTTATCATCAAATTCATTATTCCCATTGAAGGCAAAGAACTCATTCAATAAGTTCATTAGTTCTTCCATACTGTCCACTTCAATCCCTTCAGTTCTGCGTGTGGCATTTCTTTTTTATCTCTTTGATTCCTCTTCTCGTTAATGTATTGGGTATTTTGAATCGTTTATAGATTTTTTTTTCCAATATAGGCAACGTTTCTATGGCACGGATATTCATCAACGTATTTGTGATATAGTCAATTATCGCGATATTATTATCTTCCCCACGCTCAAACTGATCGTAATAAGAATTCAATAATTGGCAGAACCAGTTAATAATTTCTAATCTTCGTTCAGGGTTGGTTATAGCAATTTGTGCGACAGCACTACAAATATCTTCTTTTCCGAAAGGAGCGATTCCGTCTTCATTCATGAAACTAAGTAGCAAAGGCAATTGGTTCTGCCCGAGTTGGTAAATGATGGCAATGGTGGCTTCATCCTGTACGAGGTGGCAGTAGGAAGCGAGGAAAGTCGGACTTTGCCGCATTATTTCCAAGATGATATTTAAAGAAGATTCCATTCGGTAATGTTCCATTGCCCAGTAGATATACCATAACTTAAAAAGGTCTGTCTTCTTCTTTTGCGTTTTCGAGAGGTCCTTGATAATGGATAAATAGATGCAGGATAAAGTTGCGCAAATCTTTTTCTAATTCGGCAGCGGGTACTGTCGTGCAATCTTTTTTAAACTCGTCAAATGGGTAGTCTTTGCATGTCTGCATATCCCAAAGCCTTTGCAGGTAAGCTGCAATGGGGGTTGCTTCCGAGCTATAGTCCGGATGCTGATAGTGATAGAAAGCTTCTTCCATTTGTTGGTAGATTTTTTCTAATCCGTTATTGCTTAATATATCTATCACTTCTTGTTGTTCTTCGGGTGTAAACAAGTTTAATACTTCAGTCATAATCGCATCGAGATCAATCGAAGTTTGGTTCTTTTTCTTATTCATTATCGTGTCATTTAATAAATTTGTCAATTTTCTCCAAAGGTACGCCTCTTTATTGAGTAATAGCCTGATAATTTCTCTTTTTTTTAAATATTCTTTCCGGAGAAGATAAGAAAGTTTATCTTTGCCCTATAGTAGAGAGTAAATCTGTTTTCTAATTGATGACTAATGATATGAACGATAAACCACAAATAAAATTATCAGAGACAGTGGTGCTGATTGATGCCGCTTTCCTGAATTTTGTAATTACGGATATGAAGAGATACTTCGAAGAGACTTTGCAACGTTCTTTGCAAGAGATCGATCTTTCGATGTTGACTACCTATCTGACTTTGGATGCAGGGATTGCGGAAGGAAAAAATGAAGTGCAGTTTCTTTTTTGTTTATGATAAAGAGTCAGGTAATCTTGCGCATTGCCGGCCTTCTGACTTGGAGAAAGAGTTGAATGGAGTTGCTTTTCAAAGCCCTTATGGAGAATATTCGTTTGCCAGTGTTCCGTCGGAAGGGATGGTGTCGAGAGAGGACTTGTTTTAGACTTATTATCCATTGTAGCCGATTCGGCCGATGTGAAAAAAAATGATTCTGGTATCTTTCAATGAAGAATATGGAAAGAAAGTGACTGATGCTTTGAATGAAGTACAGGGCAAGGAGATTGTCAATTCGAATGAACGAACCGGATACTCGGTAGCTTATAAATGGGATATGTTGGCTTTTCCTGTCATGCAGGCATTGGGAATCAGAGCCGATGAATTATAGCCATAGCTACCCATTTCAGTCATTAATCGCTAATCACTAATAAGTTAATCACTATTTTCCATGTCCGATTTTCGTTTAAAAGTATTTCAGAGCGTGGCGAAGAATTTAAGTTTCACGAAGGCTTCGCAAAGAGCTGTTTGTCAGTCAGCCTGCTATCACTAAGCACATTCAGGAACTGGAAGCTTATTATCAGACTCGTTTGTTCGATCGTCAGGGCAGTAAGATCTCGTTGACTAAGTCCGGAGAACTATTATTGAAACATAGCGAAAAGATTTTGGACGATTATAAACAGTTGGAATACGAGATGCACTTGTTGCATGACGAATATATCGGAGAATTAAAACTGGGTGCCAGCACTACGATTGCGCAATATGTCCTTCCTCCTTTATTGGCCAACTTCATAACAAAGTTTCCACAAATCAATCTTTCTTTGATAAATGGGAATTCCCGGGGAGTGGAAGCTGCTTTACAAGAACATCGGATTGATTTGGGATTGGTTGAAGGTATCTTCCGTTTGCCTAATCTGAAGTATACTCCATTTTGCAAGACGAACTGGTTGCCGTGGTTCATACCCATAGTAAATTGGCTGTTTCGGATGAGATCGCTCCGGAAGATTTGCCAAATATCCCCTTAGTTTTTGCGGGAGAGAGGTTCAGGAACGTTGGATGTGTTTGAACGTTCCCTGTTACGCCATAATTTGAAACTATCTTCTTTGAATGTATTGATGTATCTCGGTAGTACGGAGAGCATCAAGCTTTTTTGGAACATACGGATTGTATGGGAATTGTTTCCATCCGTTCTGTTTATAAGGAACTGGTTGCCGGTAATTTTCGTGTGGTTGAGATAAAAAGGAATGCCCATGCAGCGCGAGTTTAATTTTGTGCAACTGCAAGGGCAGGAGGGAGGTTTATCTCAAGCTTTTCATGCGATTTGCCAGGCATCACAGTAAGAGTTTGTAATCAAACCTCTTCCATACGGACTAATTCCCAGCCGCAGAATTGTATGACAATGCAGTGAAGTTGAGTTCCCTGACATAGTTGGCGAACTTTCGGACCGGCAGCATAACCATGAATTTGTTCTACGGCTTCCTGCCATTGTGCGGTGCCTTGGGTGTCGTATTTTTCTTTCGGCAGATATTTTAATTCCAAGATATAGCTATGCGCTACTTCTGCGTAACGTTGCAGATCGGGCATCAGAAACATATCGCAAAAGCCGTGATTCAGTTCTACTTCAGGCATTGTGAGGTAGTAGGCGTTCACGCTAAGGTAAGCGGTGAAGAATCCCTGAATGTTACGTTCGCCCTCAATGCTGCTGCGCACGGAAGAATTCTCTTTATAAGCTTTGGCTATAAATTCCAATGCAGGTCGCCATTCACCGTCAAAAGCCATGTTATTGAAGAGTATCTCTATATCTATCAGATTGATATAGTGGTGGTTTTGATATTCTTCAAGATATATTCATAATATTGTTTTCGGACATTTGTATTAGGGATTCCTAAGATAGTCAGATTTCCACGTGTTCCGATGATAGTCAGCATGCCATAGTAAAAAAGCAGGCTGGGAAATATTTCCGGATTCGTAATCTGGTCTGCGGAAAAAGACTGGAATAGGTTAGTGATGATTTTTCCTTCTTCGGCAATGCGTTTGATAACGCCTTTGTGATTACCGTCAAGACGATCCAGTTGGATGAGTTTTTCATCTTGTTATAATCCGTTCGGGTATTAGGGTCAATCATCTGTTCGGGAGATGCTCCCAACTGAATTCGATTACGTAGGTAATAGAGTACCATGTCGCAATTAAACATTTTAGGATCTGATTTTTAGACTTTGGCGAGCAAAACAATAATTATCATACCATGGCTTCATCTCCTGAATCATTTCTTCAATGTCTCCTTGTAACTGCCCTGCTTCCTGATAATATCGGAGCATAGTACGTACGTCTTCTTCAGAAAATCCCAGCATTCTATAATAAGGTATAGGGGATACCCTTGACGGCGTGCTTCATCGTCTAGTATATGCAGTTTATCAATCCCTTTTTCCGCTGTGCTGAAGCGTTCGATAAACTCATCCGTGTAGTATTCACGATAACGGTTCAGAAAAGCCATCCAGTTGCACTGCGCTATACGAATCAAATCTTTGCGGCAGTTCATCAATACTGCCACCGATTTTGGAAAAAGTCAAGATAAAGTATTTGGTATTTGCCTTGAAGCGGAGTTGTATTCTGCCCGATCCAGAGATTCCCGAAAAGTTGCTGGAACTTATCTTTCTGTGAAAGGTCATAATATGAACGAAGCATGCTTAGTAGCGGACTCTTGCCGAAACGTCGAGGACGAATGAATATCAGGTAGTTGGCTTGATCTTCCAATAAGGGAATATACATTGTTTTATCCACGTAATAGCGGTTTTGCATGATTACGTCCTCAAAATTGGACATACCATAAGGAATTCCTTTTATTGTTCCCATAACTTTTTCAGATTGTTTCTTCTTGTTTTCCAAACAATTAATTACCAAAGATAGTTTTTGAAATGGATATTCCATTCTTTTGCGCTTATTTTTTATCTAATTATAAACGCAGTTTTTAACGTCAGGGATTATCTTCTACTAAAAAAAAAAAACGTTTTTATTTCTCATATTCTCATGGTTTTGCATTAATCAGCATATAATCAGAGTATTATAGTATGAGAAATGTTTTTAATAAATCGCATTTCTCATCATTTCCGGGTGAAATAAGCCTTAAAACAGTTATTTCTCATACTTTTTTTTAAGTCATTTCTCATACTATTATTGCCCTTCTTCGACTATTTTCTTCTTTGTATATACCCTATGTGTTCCTCTTCCGGTGATTTCTATTCCCGAATCGGGTTGATGTCCCCATTGTCGCAGTTCAGTGGTTGCTGCTGTTTGCAACAATCCTGTTAGTTTGCGATATTCCCAAACGGTCAGGAAGGGATGTTCATCCAGATACTTTAGGGCTAATGCCAGTCGTTGTTCCGATGTGAATTTATTCGAGGATCGTTGCTTTTCCAGGGTGCTCTTTCCAGTTGGCATCTTTCGCTGATATTTCTCACCATTTCTCGGTCTACCCGGAAATTTACACCTCCTATAAAAATACTTTGTGCGTTGCGGTGTTTTCCACCTTCTTCCGCATCTTCCCGTTCCTTGTCTCTGCCTAAGGTGAGCGATGGAGTGAATGTGCCTATCCCGTCTATCTTTACCGAACGTCCCTCTGCCATCAGGTGCGCCATTTCTATGGCGGTCTGGAGCAATACGCCTTCTATGTCTCCGGCACTGAAGCCGCTGACATCGCCACCCGTCGTGCCAACTCTTTTATGCTTGCATTGTCTATCCGTGCAAACTTGGGATAAGTAATTCTTTTGCCCGTCTTCTGAATGTCGGGCATCTCTTCCATAATGTATCGTGCCATACTGTCTTGGTTCTAAAGTATTAATAGATAAGTTCTTTTCTATTGGAAGTAAACTTCCTTTCCTCTAATAGAAAAGTTCCTTTGGGTTAAATGTAAACTGTAAACGGAAGTTTTGTTTTTATAAATGCAAGTTGCGTTTATAAAAATGAAAGTTCTGTTTTTATAATCAAAACTTTCATTTATAGTTTGCTATTATGCAAAGGTAAGTTTTCTATTTGGGAAAAGAAGTTTATCCTTAATAAAAAAGAAGTTTTCTATTAATAGTTTAGGAGAGAAGTAACAAGAGGCAATGTTTTAGAAGAATGGAATGGGGAAGAATACATGTGTTTATGAAAAAGAATGGCATGAAGTAGGATATTTAATTTTATTTTTATAGTTTTGCATTGTCTCTCACGCCGATACCTCAATTCGTGAGGTTAGGGTGGAGTGGAGAAATATTATATAAGGAAAGACGTTTACTTGACGTTTTGTCTTGGCACATCAAAATCTCGCAAATTTTGAGTCCCCTAGCTAAAGACGAAGCAACAGTAGGTGTCTGCGAGGTATGATTATATTTTCAATATATCTTTTAAACGAAAAGATATGTTGGGTTGTTATACATATCGGCGTGGGCTTCTGCGTTGCTCGTTCTAGCTAGGTGGGCAATGCGAGAGCCTTGATGTGTGGGACGAGTAACAGGTACAGATTCCCGCGTATTCTATGCTAATATCCTAATCTCTTATTCCGTTTAACAATAAATTAACTTCTCGTTCTTTTTCCTTTCTATAACTTCTCGTTCTTCATAATATTTGTATGTATTTTGATCATATGGTACTTTCTTCCTGACTAATGCCACTATGATTCTTATGAGTTTGTTCTTGACATTATTTAAAGCCACTTGAGGCTTCTTTCCCTTACTAATCAGTCTTTGATAGTAATCTCTAATTTCGGATTATATATTTTGGCTATATGAGCTGCTTGTCCTAATAATGATTTAATAAGTTTATTGGCGAAATGGCTTGTATGAGCAGGTGTATTTACACTCGTTCCGGATTGTTTACCAAAGGGGCAACTCCATAATAGCATGCAATCTTTCTTGGGTCATATCCGAATTTTTTTGAAGTTGTTTGTGTAGACCAACATACAGGTTGCGTTTTGCCTGGCTACGCCTTTTATTGAGGTTATAATAGCATAATTTTCTTTCAGTTCCTCATCCGCCTCTATTATGCTATCAATGGCCTTATCGCATTCGGCAATTGTTTTGTTTATCTCCGCAATAAGGTGTTTGCTCTTGCGGTTGATGAAGGATATTGCTTTTGAGTTGTTTGATTGGGATTTGTCCTCTTTTCGTAATTCCATTGCCACTCTTTGCCCAACTAGCTTATGCCTACAGAGGAAAATCTCCCTTAGTTGCGCAAGGGATTCATTCAATGGTTCAAAGGGTACAACCTTGTCCTGTTGCCTCCATGCGTATTCAGCAATGATTGCTGAGTCCGCCTTATCGTTTTTCACACGCTGGATACCACTGCTATGTTTTATGGCGTAAGCGTTCTCAATCCATATGTCATAGCCTTTTCCGTAAAGCCATTTGCTCAGTCCTATACTACATGAACCTGTGTCTTCTCCACAGAATAGCCATTCCTCAGCAATTGTATTCCAAGCGTTTGTTTTAACCCAATTACATAACTTGCGGTAGCCCGTAGTGTTATTTGGGAAACACCCATACTCACGGGAGCCTATTTCGTTCATTCCACATGCGAGAATTATCGTCGCGTCAAGTTTCTCCTTTGAAAAATCAATTCCAATAAATAATTTTTTCATATTTTTGCTGTACTTTTCTAAGACTGGTAAAAGCTGTTTGAACTCTAAACTCTAAATAGGCTCGCAACCTTGATATTCTATCGGAGCTTTGCAGCTTGGCGGAGAGAGGCCGTTACGTGGGCTAGCCTCAAGTGCTTTCTCTTTATGGTGTCCTCTTCCCGCCTATCAGTCTTTATCTTAATACAACAAAGATAATAAGACTGATATTTTCCTGATAAGATGCGGAGGTAATTATTCGTCTCGCTTGACTTTTTTAAAATAAATTTCCGACCTTTCTTTATGTGATGGTTATCTATTATATGATATAGCAGATATGTTTGAGAAAATATTAGCAAATACCGGTGATAACGTTGTATCCATATTTGTCTCAGATTGTATTCTTGATGTTCCAGGAGGCAGTGCTTCTAGCTTTTTTGTAAATAGACAGATCGATATACAGAATGCGTTTATAAAACAGCTGAATAGATACGAAAATTTGGGAGTCGAAATTTTTCAACTAGAATCAACGTTTAATGGTTGGTATTATTATAATCAAGGAAGAGAGTATTTGAAAGATGCTAAACGTCCTTATTATATGTGGGTAATAGGGAATAAACATAATCTGGTTCAATTGAATAAAAATGTTCCATTTTCAGAAATACAACATGGGATAAAAAACTATTTTTGCATACTCTACAACTAGTAAAGTTCCTTTTGAAATAACTAATAAAGCGGGGATTAGTAGTGAGAATCTTTGTATATGCAATCCCGAATCAGATGGTAAATATCGGATTTTATTAAAGGCTAACATGGGTTCTTAATTGCAAGATGACCAGATTCTTTGTGATATTGAAAATTACGAGAATTTGAACGCTTTTGTCAACGTGGAGAAAAATTGACAGAATTTTAGCAAAAGGTCATTGTATACCCCTTTGCTAACGCTTATTGTAGATAAGAGAGAATTAAAGTCTGCTGGTGAGAAGCTTTCTTTGAATTCATTAAAATATCCAGATTGGTTGGAGTCTGTTAATGATGATTCGGGCAAAGATGTGACTAAAAAATATGGATAAAACGACAGGAATTAAATATATAGTACAGGGAGTGGCTGATGCATATAAAACTAATAGTGAATTAGCTGAGATGAGATTTGTAATTAGTAAAAAATAAAAGAGATTCTTATGGGACAATTTTTGGAAGTATCTATTGCTGGTTTGAAGATTTTTTGGATTAGAACTAGCAAATTACATGTGGGGATTAGCTTCACCTGAGCAAACAACCAATCTTTTTTATAGGAATTGGTTTATGGATGTTAGGAATTTCATTTTCTATGGCTGCCATTTTTTATTACGTACGTAAATCATCCACAACTAAATCATTGGTGGGGTTGGTTTATCTTTCTTTTTATTAAATGCAGTCTTTAATGGTATTATGGGTTGTCAATGGGTTTTGATTGATTATTATGCAGGTAAGATGTATAATGTAGACCCATTGACTAATCAGCAAGTTCCTTTGAATATTTATGAATCAAATTGTATTTGTTTTGGAATCTCAAATATGATATTGTCTGTATTGGCTTTCTTTATAATTTCATGTATCATTAAATGGTGGAGTACTAGTGTTTCCGCAGCACCATTTGTAAAATAAATATTTGTATGTCAAAACTATATATTTTTGGAATAGGGGAACAGGATCAAAGAGTACTTCGTTCTTTTTACAATGATGTTGGCTGCCGGAGTCAAGATTGGAGTTAACGAAATTGTGCCTATAATAATAGATCAGATGTCTCGAATGCAGACTTAACCCGTACGGTCCAACTGATGAACACTTATCGTGCGATACATTCGGAGTTACATTTTGATGAAGAAAATGAAAGCCAGTTTTTTCGGAAAGAACTGACTCAAGTATTAGGTAATTATACTTTGAGGATAAATGATACTGACGATAAGACTTTTCAGCAGTTCATAGACTTGCCCTCAATGGGATAAAGTAAACAAGGCAATGATGAAAATCTTGTTTTCAGACAAGAACTTGAACTCGTCAATGGATATCGGTTTTAAAGGAAATCCCAATATTGGCAGTGTTGTACTTAATCAGATTGTTAGGTCAGAAGATTTTGAAGACTTTGCCAATTCATTTGAAGCTGATGATAAGATTTTTTATCATAAGCTCAATTTTCGGGGGAACCGGTGCTAGTGGCTTTCCGTTATTATTAAAAACATTAAGAACTGGTGATTCTTTTTCAAATCATGATTTGATTAATAATGCAGAGATTGGCGCTATTACTATTTTGCCATATTTTAAATTGAAAAGTGATGAAGAAAGCGAGATTGATTCATCAACATTTATTTCAAAGACGAAATCTGCATTAGCTTATTATGAAAATAATATTAGTAAGAACAGTTCAATTAATGCCCTATATTATCTTGCAGATGACATAACGAATACTTATGATAATCATGAAGGCGGTACAGCACAAGAAAATGATGCTCATCTTATTGAATTTCTAGCTGCTACTGCTATTGTTGATTTTAGTAATAAGCAGCATCCAAATACAGTAAATAAAGAACTGGGATTGAAAGATGTGGAAGATACAGTTTCTTTCGGTTCTTTTTATGATATCCAAAAACGATTGCTGTTTACCCCTCTAACGCAGTTTATATTGATGGCCAATTGTTTGAATAATAAGTTTGATTATTTTAGTTCTACGGCTTTTAATGCTAATAATAGCAATTTTCAGGATTTATATGATGGTGCATTTATGTCTGAATTAAGGGGATGTTTGTTAAATATCTGGAGTGGCTTAAAAGAAATGAAGGAAAATAAGCGCTCATTAGATTTGTTTAATTTGAAAACAGGAGACAAACCTTTTGATGTGGTAACGGGTATTAAACCTGCTAAAATCCCCAAGTCTTTATTCTGATTATAATTTAATAATAGGTCGGCTTAATTCTGCAGTGAAAAAATGTAAGAGTAAAGGTATGGAGAATAAGTTTCTCGAGATGTTCTATCTAGGAACAAAAACACTGGCGAAAGATAAATTTAAAATGTAATTGTTATGTCAAAAATATTTAGACTATATAAGGAGGGAACAAGTACTTATACAGGTTGGAATGAGACGCCTGCTTTTCCATATAACTCTGCAAACAGAGATACAATTGATGATCCCGACGGAGCTTCTGCAAGAAATGAAATAACTTCAATACCTTCACCATTTGCCCGTATTGATTTGGTGAAAACTGCTTTTAAAGAGGTGTGTAAACTTGATAGGAAAACTAAAAAAGTTGAACTTGATGGAAAGACTATTTTCATAAAATGATTTCTGATGCATTAGATGTTGGTGAAATATTCTTTAATATAGACAAATATCAGAATAAGATTGAGATTATCTCTTGGGACCCCTCAATAATGATTAACGCGTTGCAGTGTGATGGTAGCGATGGACATCTGTATCTTGCAGATGCTTTGCAAAAATATATGAAGTCAGATTCCAAAACTTATAACTTTGATCAATTGCAGAATATATATTTGCTTAACTATATTGATGGACCTGATGAATTGAATATTATTGGAGCTACTTCACCGGCGGCATTATTTTTAGTTCTGCAAATAAGTTGGACTATATCAATGATATTTATTTTGCAGAAGATAGACCGTTTGATTCCGAATTTCAGCCATTATACAAAAAGGGACTTTGAATATGTAAAGGTTTGGTTTACTTTACGTAAAGCTATACCCTCTTTTTCTACTCTATTTCCTGAACTGGAAATGTATTTGAATTTAACCTTCAAAGCGATAACGGATACTAAACAAAAGAATGAGTTGAATAATCTGACTGCTGCAAGTGTGGATTTATTTTCGACTATTGATGTTGTTTCCCAACAACAAAATAATTCAGTAGAAGTTCTCGGTCATGTTTTGTATAAAAATCAAATAAGCCAGCAACCGAGAAAAGTGAATTTACAATATGCTTGAATGGAAAAACTGACAGTGGAACTTTACCTTTAGTGTTACCCATAGAGGCTGGTAATAAATACAGTAAACTTCAATACACAACAGGCAAATGGGGAACTACCAATGTGGCTCCTTATGTTGATGATGTGGTAGAACTGAATAAACGTTTCCTTCCTTTTGACGGTGCTCAAAGTCCTTATTTGACTATTAGTGACTTTCTTGAAGATACAATTATCAGAGTTCCACATACGCTGAATAAAGAGAGCTTTTTACGACGGTAACATTGTGATTGGTGAAGCAAAATTATCATATTTATTACCGCTCAAGATATTGTTCTTTAAATATTTTAGCGTGTTAGATTTGTTGACTCCATTATCTAATGGCAAATCAATGCTCGAAATGCAAACTGTAGCAGGTGGTTCCGTCAGAGTTGTGTTAAGGATTCCAATTGTAGGAAATGCTACCGTTTCGTATATAGAATATAGTCGGTCTTATTATAAGGAAAGGGTGGCTGATATACAACGAAATGAAGGAGGAATGACTGAATTTAACTTTACGGGACTTGTAATGCCTATTGTTAAATTTAATAATCAGGAGGATGCTTATTATACAGTTTCATGCATTAGTACGTTTTCAAAGAAAATTCAATTTAGAGTTTTTTTAGTGGTATGGATAAAATAAACTCTATTCTCATGGCTTGTAGGAATGAAGATAATTTAGAAACATATAAAGCAGAAACATATACAATAGAAAAGCATAACTTTGATTATATTCAAGTAAGTGATAGAAATGGCTTTTTGCGGTGTGTTACTTCCTAAATATAAGAATCAAAGAAATGTTGATACTTTTGAATTTGCTATTGATTTGGGGACTTCTAATACTCATATTGAATATTGTAAAGAAGGGAAGATCCTAAAGTTTTTGATTTTGATAAAAAGATAATCAAGTATGTGAAATGTTTGTCCCTTCTTTGGTAGAAGGTAAAGGTGAGCAAGATGACTTGATTGAGGAAGAGCAGTTAATAGAAAAGGATTTTCTGCCAGCAGAGGTTGGTGAAGGTGATTTCGTATTTCCTACAAGGACAATATTATCTTGTTCCAAAACAATTGATTGGACTGGTGTTATTGAACCTTATGGGTTATTTAATATACCGTTGACTTATGATAAACGCCGTGATTTACAATATAATAATATTAAATATAATATTAAATGGGGTAAAGGGGATGAATATCGTGTCATTGAGTCTTATGTCAACTGTTTAATGTTGATGATTAGGAATAAAGTTCTATTGAATAATGGAAATCTGAAACATACTAAGATCACGTGGTTTTATCCTATTAGTATGGCTCCTAAAAGATTGCGTAAGTTACAACAAACTTGGGATGCCTCTTATGAAAAATATTTTGGTAAAAGGCACGACAAACTGCATGACAGAATCTGCTGCTCCTATACAATACTTTTTTAGAAGATATGCTACTGCTACTAATTTGGTAAATATTGATATTGGAGGAGGGACTACGGACATTGCATTTGCTAAAAATAAGGAGATTCAATTTGTCACTTCCTTTAAATTTGCGTCAAATACTTTATTTGAAAATCCTTTTCTCTGATTTGGATAAGGATAATGGCATTGTAGATCGGTATAAAATGATATATTACAATTATTGAAAGATAAGAAATTGACAGAATTAGATAGAATTTTTAGGAGTCCTAATAATTTGAATCCTGCAAATTTAGCTTCGTTTTTATTTTCATTGAAGAATAATTCTATGGCTAAGGAAGTAGACTCCAAATCTATTGATTTTAATTATATCTTACAGGAAGATGAGGATTTTAAAATTGTATTCATATTATTCTATACTTCCATTATATATCATATAGCCAAAATTATTAAGGAGAAAGGACTGGCAGTTCCTCGCCATATCACTTTTAGTGGAAATGGAAGTAAGCTTATAAAAGTTGTGTCTACTGATAGCAAATTATTGGCGAAGTATACGAAGCTTATATTTGAAAAAAGTGACAGGAGAAAAATATATGGGTGATTTGGATATTTTAGGATTAGATAAAGATGCTAATCCTAAAGAGGCGACTTGTAAAGGTGGAATCATAGGCGTTAAGGATAACGATGCTCGCAGTAAAATCATCATATTTAAAGGTAGTAGTGGATTTGTAGAAGAATCTGATACTTATGATCATGTAGATAATAGTTATATACAAAATACGATCAAATCTGTCTGTGGATTTTTTGATTTTGCACTAAATACAATGAACGCTGACTTTAATTTTGATGAAAATTTTGGTGTAACTTTAAATTCTTTGAAGATAGCTAAATGCATCTGCTATAAAGACCTTTCAACTTTCTTAGAAAAGGAATTGCCCAACGCAGAGAGGAAGCTGAGGGACAGGATAAAATAGAGGAAACATTCTTCTTTTATCCAATAAAGGGAGCTTTAAATGCACTTTCACAGGCAATATATGAATCATTACAAAGTAATACTGAAAATATAGACTGATATGAAAATTTATGTAATATCGTTTTTATTCTCATTTTGTTTATGCATTATGGGATGTAAAGCTAACCAAACATCTTCTAACTCTGACAAAACGACTAGTAGTCAGATTGCGGCTCTTGTTAATGAAATGGATTCATTAAAGGCGCAAATAAAAATGGCAAATAAAAATATTGAAACTTTTGATTTGCAAATAGAAAAACAGAATACTGTAATTGAAAATCTTAAGGAGAATCAAAATGAAAAGCTTGAGATACATTATTGGTGGTTGATCGGTGTGATTATAGTTTCTATTATAGTTTCTACCTTGATATCTATGTTTATAATTAAAAGAGTGCGTTATATAGTTGAGGATGATATTGAAAGATTGCATGAAGCAATGAGGCGCAATAATAATGATGAGTTGAAGAATGGCAACAAAAAATATGCGAAGATTGAGTCTATAGAAGTAAATATGGTACAACTTCAAAATGAGTTGGATAGGCTTACAAATGAATTAAATACAGCAAAGCTAGTACATAGCCAAAATGAAACAACAAAAGAAACTTCCAAACCTTTGACTCCTCGAGAAATAAAGCCTAATAAAGAAGGATATTTTGGTATGGTGAAAGGGAAAGGTTTCTTTAATGATGTATACAATTCTAATCAAGACGAATGTCGGTTTAAAGTTTGTTTTAATAGTACTGAAACAGAAGCTGAGTTTGAACCAGTGAATTTGAATCGTATTCGTTCTATTGATGGTATAGAAAAGGCTGTTGATTATATAGATGACGAGGTTTCATTGTCTGATGCTTCTTCTTTTTATGTAATAGAAAAGGGTAAGGTGAATAAGAATAAGGATAGTGGGACTTGGGATATTAAATCTCCTGTTAAAATAAAATTAAAGAAATAATATACATATATGAGTTTTATAGTACCTATAATAGTAATTACAATTATTTGCATACAGATATTGTTTTTTGTGCTTAATTTAATACGAATGCATGAATTTAGAGATATATTCAAGCATGAACCTTCTTGGAGAATTGAAAAGAGTGAGGATACAGGCTTTGTATGTGGTATAGAAGGAGCAGGTAACAATGTTTTTGATTCAATAAAGTTGTCAATCAATAAATATTTGGAGAATAATTCGGGCTCTGTTATTGATTTTCACTTATTGAAAGATGCAGCAGATCGTCATTGTGACTCGGTAGAAAATGATATAAATACACAAACTCCAATTCCTTTATATTGCGGACTTATGGGGACAATGGCTGGTGTGATTTTAGGATTAGTGCCATTGATATTATCAGGAGCTTTAACTTATCTTTTTAGGTGGTGAGCTTTCAGATGGTATAACAAAGGAAGAAATGGATAATTTAGCTGCTTCTGGTATTAATGAATTATTGGCTGGATTAGCTTGGGCAATGGCAGCTAGTATTTGTTGTATTTTGTTGACAACTATTAATTCACTTTTATTTAAGAGCTGTAAATTGAAAGAGGAAAGAGGTAAGAGTTCTTTTTTGGCTTGGATGCAATCTCGTTTATTACCGGAACTCCCTTCAGACACATCTGATGCATTGAATAGACTTGTTCGGAATCTTAATAGTTTTAATAGCACATTTGCGGGTAATACAGCTGAACTTAAAAAGTACACTTATTAAGGTTAATAGTGCCTATAAAATTCAATCGGACATTATACAAACAGTGCACGATATGGATGTTATGAAAATGGCTAAGGCAAATGTGCAAGTTCTAGAGAAATTGCAGCAGTGCACCGATAAATTGGAACTGTTTAATTCATATCTTGATAATATTCATGGTTATACAGCTGCGATTAATACTTTTACAACATTGTTTCAGCAAGAGAGTAATAGATTGCATGTGCTTGAAGAAATTCAGCAATTTTTATGCGACATAAAGCTGAAATTGCAAAAGATACAGCAGATGCAGATGTGGCTCTAAAGGAAGCTTTATTAGCAATAAAGGATTCCTCTGCCTCTAATGTCGGAGAATTAAATAAACAGCTTATTGTACAATCAGAAGTTTTTAAGAAGATTTTAGCTGAGGAAAAGGAATCATTTGAAAAATTGAATGAGGAGCTAAAAGGACAATTCCATCAATATATTAGTGATAATATAGCATCATTTGCAGAATTTAATAAGGAAATGAAGTCTCAATTTGGTAGCCAGATACAGCAAATTCCAACGCTCATTAAAAGCTTAGAGCCGATTGCAAATATTCCTATTCAATTCGATAAGTTATTTAATAAAATAGAGCAGTCAAATAATTCGTTTTCTTATGAGATTTCGCAGATTATGAGTAAAAAAACTCAGCCGGTTGAATATGTATGTAATAAAGAAGGAGTTACGAGTCATTCTCCTAGAATTTTTCCTTCTTGGATTAATTGGACTATTGTAGTTTCTATAATAATAATAGCTCTTGCTTGTGTTACTAATACTGTCTATAATGTGATTCCGAAAGATATTTCTAAAACGGAGATGATAGATAATAATGTAGGGAGAAGTTTCAAAGATAGAAGAAGTGAAAAATGTGAATCTTGAAAAGTATAATGGAGGTAGAGATAAGTCTGAAATAAGTAATGATACAGTAAATAAAAAAACAGCCATAATAAAAAGAAATTCTATTATGTCACAAAGAAGGAATCTTTTTTCTGGACAAGTTATTCGGATTTGATGACTAGTCTTTTTTTATAATGCTTGTGTTATTTATTTTGGTTATAGTTTTGTTACATAAACGTATGGAAGTAACAGAACGCCAATTAGCGGAAATAAAAAAGTAGAACAGTCTACTCAAGATTTGGATAGAAAATATTTTACTTATCGACCTGATTATAAAAATACGTACTGAATATTGCTGTGTCTTATCCAGTCGGTATTAGTGATATTACTCAGATGGATGTTTCCGATAAAGAAAAATGTTTGGAAGATTTATATCAAGCAGGTAAGGAAGTACAATCTTTTTTTTGGAGCGTAATCATGAGAATAAATATATTCTTATAATTGAAGGTCAAGCATCTAAAGATAGTTATAAACTTAACTATGAATTAAGTTATCAACGTGCGTTAGGTTTGATGAAATATTGGTGTAAAGATAGGAAGTTGAATGTTGGAGATAATTGTGAAGTACAAATAGCTGGAAGTGGAGATGGAGAATTGGAAACAAATTCAATGCGAGAGGAAAGCGAAATTTTAAATCAGAGATTTCTGATTCATATACTTCCTAAAAATATATTAGAAAATGAAGAAGATAAATAGATGTGATATATTTGTATTTATTACTTTACTTATGTGTGCTTGCGCTCATAAGTCAGGACATGGTGAAAGAGTAATGATAAGTTCAAATTATAAGAATGAGGGTGTTCAAAAAGAGAATGGGAGATTGGATAACTATGCTAAAACAATAAAGCGTAAAGGGGGAAAAATGGAAGGCCCTGAGATTTTCAGGAAATACACTTCTGCTGTTTTTATGGTATTCACATCTGATGGAAGAAATACTTATCAAGGATCTGGTTTTTTCATAAATAATCATGGCTTGGCTGTAAGTAATTACCATGTGTTTAAAGGTACTGGCATTGGAATTGAGGAGATTAAGTTAGCAGGAAGTGATGTTGTATATAAGGTGACAGATATAATACAAAAAAGAGTCTTGACAGGGATTTTATTATTTTTAAAGTTAATTGTGATGACACAAATTATATTCCGATAGCAACGAATAAACCCAAAGTTGGAGAAAAAGTTTTTGCAATAGGTAGTCCACGTGGACTCGAAAATACTTTTTCTTCAGGGAGAAGTATCGCAGTGGCGGGATCAAAATTTGATGCAAATAAGTGCACTTATCGATCATGGTAGTAGCGGAGGAGCCTTAATTAATGAATATGGAGAAGTTATAGGGATTACATCTGGAACATTTTATGATGGTTCAAGCAAATTTGAATTATGCTTGGAGCATTGATGTAATAAAATCTTATATAACAATGAAAGATTAACATGTAGCATTTATGGATTTTACATTAATTATAATTAGGGTAACTATGATTACAATTTTATAATTGAACCTTGTTGGACATAAAGAAGAATTTTATTGAAACTTTAAAAATGAATAGGATGAAAATAATATTGGCCGTCCTTTTACTGATTTGTTTAACCCCAATGCCTTATGGCTATTATATCTTGATCCGATATTTATTGGCCATTGTTTTTACTATTATGGCATATGACTATGGTAAAAATCAAAAAACATTTTGTATAATTTGTGTAATCTTGGTAGGGCTGTTTCAACCTGTAATAAAAATGCCATTAGGACGTGAAGTTTGGAATATAGTAGATATATTAGTTGCCGTTTTTCTTGTTGCTTTTATTGTTAATCAAATAATCCCGGAATAAGGGGATTAAATTGCTCTTTGACATCATTGAAATTAGTCTTATTAAACAGCTCTTGTAACGGGCGTTTTTATCTGTTAATGAGATGCTAAGAATCTGCAAGACCTCATAAGTTGAACGATTCAGTTGCATATCATATTGTACAATAGCTACTAAACAATAGGTGATGATAGCAACACTAATCTGTATTCGAACCGCATTCTCGGTAGTACCCCAGAACCTTTTTGTCTTAAGGTGCTGTTTCAGCCATTTAAAGAACAGTTCTACGAGTCATCTTTTTTAAAGATTGGTAACATCAAGTGCAGATCTGTGTTTGGCATTCGTAAGGAATGTGAATTCACGATCATCCTCTTCATCATAGAAACGGATGACTCTGAATGATTCAGGATACTTCTTTTCAGAAGTGTACCCTATCAGTTTCACTTCCGCATCTGAAAGGATATTCTTCGGCATTCTACGCTTCCATTTACAGAACTTGCACTTCAGATTAGACTTCGCTCTGACTACAAAGAAAGAACCTGTAAGGTGAATCCGATAAAGTTTTTAAACGAGTCATACGCTCTGTCGAATATATAATAAGCATTTGGCTCATAATTAATTGCGGACAGTGTCGTTGAATCATGCTTGGATGCTGTAGTTACCGTATAAAAGGCTGGAAGTTGTGCTTCTATGTCATAAAGGACATGAGCCTTAACTCCACCTTTTTTCTTACGGAACTTCGCCCAAGGGAATATAGCCAAACATAAAGGAATCGTAGTGGAATCAAACGCATACTTCCTTCCTGGAATATCCAAGATGTGAGTCGATCGTTTTTCACATGCTTCCTTCATCATATAGAAAGCAAAATCTTCGAAGATTCTGTAATCCCGATTCTGATTGGCAGATGCAAGCGTAGTTTTGGCAATGGGCTCACGACCCAATCCCAAATGATAACGTTTTCCTTGATGTGCTTCCAAAGCTACAATCAAGTCACGAAGACTTTCACGATTACTGAGTTGACCGAACATCATTGCAAGTAACTGACTCCAGCAAGTGAAATGTTTCACATAACGATTGCCATCATACTTGTCTACAAGTCTTCTGAACTTATCATTGTTCAAGAATTCTACTAACTGAGCGAAAACGTATTTATCTTAGTTCATTTGAGATCGCTTTAATCGACCTCAAAGATATGATTTCAAATCGCGCTTAGAAAAGCCTGTCTAATAGATTATATTTCAATCATTTCAAAGAACTGTTTATCCTCTTTTACGGGACATTAGTGAAGATAAATCTTAAAAAACAATATGTGATATGGATAAGGAACAAATAAAGCAGATAATTGGTGAAAATCAAGAGTTTGTCAAAGATATAACATTTATGGAACGTCCTTTCACTTTTGAGGATGCAGGTAATTATGTGTTTTTAGGTATTCGTCGGGCCGGAAAATCCTATTTGATGTATCAGCGGATACACCAACTTCTGAAAAAAGGGCATGCGATAGAAGAAATACTATATATCAACTTTGAAGATGAACGTTTTATCGGCTTGAAATCGGAAGAGTTGGACGATATAAAATTGGCATACGAAGAGACTTTTCCCTATCAGCCTATTTTCTTTTTGGATGAGATACAAGTTGTAGACGGGTGGGAAAAGTTCGTTCGTCGGTTGGTAGATAAAAAATATCGTGTATATGTGACTGGAAGTAATGCGAAGATGTTGAGTAGTGAGATTGCTACGACATTAGGCGGGCGTTTTTCTTATTCAGGAGGTATATCCGTATTCTTTTCGTGAGTTTCTTCTTTCGCAGGATATAATCTTAAAAAACAAACTGGCTTTATACTCCAAGTTTACGTAATGAAGTGGTGCGCACTTTTGATGCTTATTTTTATAATGGGGATTTCCTGAATTGATAGCATTTAAAGATAAACGTTCTTGGTTGAGCGGGCTTTATCAGAAAATATTCTTTGGTGATCTGGTGGCCCGTTATGCACTACGTAATTCGGATTCGATGAGTTTGTTGGTGAAAAAACTTGCTGAAAGTGTCATGCAACCCTCTTCTTACAATCGACTTAAAAGTATAGTATCTTCAGCGGGAGAGAGCGTGGGGGTGCGAACAGTTATTGACTATGTGGGATATTTGGAAGAAACTTGGCTGATATTCAGTATTGAAAATTATGCAGCTCGTTTTGCGGAAAGAGAGAGTAACCGGAAATACTATTTTATTGATAATGGCATTTTGAATCTGTTTATCTTTAATCCGGAAACTTTGTTGTTGGAGAATTTAGTAGCTGTCTCTTTATATAGAATGGTTGGAAAGGAGCTATATTTCTATAATCAAAATGTAGAAGTTGATTTTTATATCCCTGATCAGAAATGGCTTGTTCAAGCATCATATAATATTTCTGATACTCAAACTTTTACTCGTGAAGTAAATGGGCTTTTGAAAACAGCAAAGTTCTTAAAGGCGGAGAAGTTACAAATTGTGACTCGTAATGAAGAACGTACGGTGGAACAGGATGGTTTTACAATAGAGGTGATTCCCATTTGGAAATGGATGATAATGCTAGAGAATAAGTGACATCTGGGTAAAGTGGATGAGACAACAAAAAAGAAAATTGGAAAAATAACTAATACAATTTATATATGGGCTGTTTAATGAATTTATTGTGGTTGTTGCTTGGTGGTATCTTTACTGCCGTTGAATACCTCATTTCAAGTATATTGATGATGCTTACCATTATTGGTATTCCGTTTGGTATGCAAACCTTGAAACTGGCAGGACTTGCTTTGTGGCCTTTCGGTAAAGAAGTAAGAAGTGGAAACCGCTCTAGCGGTTGCCTTTATATATTGATGAATATCCTGTGGATATTTTTGGGTGGCATTTGGATCTGTCTGTCCCATTTGGTTTTCGGGGCTATATTATGTATTACTATCATTGGTATTCCTTTTGGCTTACAGCACTTTAAATTGGCAGCTTTGGCATTATCACCTTTTGGGAAAGACATTATAACAGTGTAAGAGTAGTTGTAGGGAAGCGTATGCTTATAATTAAAAGTTATAATGCATAATTAGAAACTATTGGCAGGTCTTGATTGTTTACCGTACCTTTGCACCCGGAAAACAATTAAAGATAAAAAGATATGATTTCAACAACTACAAAAACTTTGCAGGCAAATAATAAAATGATTTATGTTGCACTGCTTTCTACTCTGACTTTCTTTCTTTTTTTAGACTATATTCCAGGATTGGAAGCATGGTCTGCATGGGTGACTCCTCCAGTTGCTTTGTTCCTCGGACTTATTTTTGCATTGACTTGCGGACGGACAAGCGCATCCTAAGTTTAATAAGAAAACCTCTAAATATCTGTTGCAATATTCAGTTGTAGGATTGGGATTTGGTATGAATCTTCATTCTGCTTTAGCTTCCGGTAAGGAAGGTATGGAGTTTACGGTCATTTCAGTGATCGGAACCTTGGTAATAGGTTGGTTTATCGGACGTAAGTTGTTCAAGATCGACCGTAATACAGCTTATCTTATCAGTTCGGGAACCGCTATTTGTGGTGGTAGTGCTATCGCAGCAGTGGGACCAGTGTTGAAAGCGAAGGACAGTGAAATGTCTGTGGCATTAGGTACTATCTTTATCTTGAATGCTATCGCACTTTTCATTTTCCCTGCCATTGGTCATGCATTAAATATGGATCAGCAACAATTCGGAACATGGGCAGCAATTGCTATACATGATACGAGTTCTGTAGTGGGTGCCGGTGCTGCTTATGGCGAAGAAGCATTGAAAGTGGCAAACCACTATTAAACTGACCCGTGCGCTTTGGATTATCCCGATGGCTTTTTGCTACTTCCTTTATTTTCAAGAGCAAAGGACAAAGATAAGTATTCCATGGTTTATCTTCTTCTTCGTGTTGGCATTGGTAGTAAACACTTATTTGCTGGATGGAGTACCACAATTGGGAGCGGCTATTAACGGTATTGCCCGTAAAACTCTGACGATTACCATGTTTTTCATCGGTGCTTCTCTTTCTATTGATGTATTGAAAGCAGTTGGAATAAAGCCTTTGGTTCAAGGAATTTTGCTTTGGGTAATAATCAGCTTGAGCACATTGGCATACATTTATTTTGTATAAGAGAAAAAAGAGAGAATTATATAAAGAGAAAAAGGTGGGAGAATGATCGTAGTAAACGATTTTCTCCCACCTTTGTTTATTCAGTTTTAGTCTGTGGATAAAGCAGAATTAAAGCAAATTATTTCTTCTTCAGTTCTTCGAAGATCAATCCTTCCAGTTCTTCAGCCAGTTCGGGATTATCTTTGATACATACCTTGGCTGCATCACGTCCTTGACCAAGTTTAGTGTCATTGTAGCTGTACCATGAACCGCTCTTCTTGATGATTCCCAGTTCAGCTCCCAAGTCGATGATTTCACCGGAATGGGAGATACCTTCACCGAACATGATGTCAAATTCTGCTTTGCGGAAAGGAGGTGCTACTTTATTCTTCACCACTTTCACCTTAGTCAGTTTACCAAGAACTTCTTCACCGTCTTTGATTGGCTGGCTGCCACGGATATCCAAACGTACAGAAGCGTAGAACTTCAAAGCGTTACCACCGGTTGTTGTTTCCGGGTTACCGAACATAACACCGATCTTCTCACGCAACTGGTTGATGAAAATACAAGTAGTACGTGTCTTGCTCACAGCAGCTGTCAACTTACGAAGAGCCTGCGACATCAAACGTGCCTGAAGGCCTACCTTGTTGTCGCCCATATCGCCTTCGATTTCCGCTTTCGGAGTCAGTGCAGCTACAGAGTCAATAACGATGATGTCGATAGCAGAAGAACGAATCAGTTGTTCCGCAATCTCCAACGCTTGCTCTCCGTTATCCGGTTGAGAGATATAAAGATCATCGATATTTACGCCCAGTTTAGATGCGTAGAAACGGTCGAAAGCGTGTTCGGCATCAATAAAAGCAGCGATACCGCCGGCCTTTTTTGTGCTTCAGCAATGGCGTGGATAGCCATGTTGTTTTACCGGAAGACTCCGGGCCATAGATTTCGATGATTCTACCCTTGGGTAACCTCCAACGCCAAGTGCCACGTTCAGGGCAATAGAGCCTGTCGGGATCACTTCTACTTGTTCAACACTATCATCACCCATTTTCATGATAGAACCTTTACCGAAGCTCTTTTCTATCTTTTTCCATGGCAGCCTGTAAGGCTTTTAGTTTTTCGCTTGATGCCATTTTATTATCTGTTTCAAAATTAAGTTCGTCTTTTTTGCCATACCTTATTCTTATATAATTAATGGAGTTATTGATTTAAAATCTGTGAGGCATGCTCTTTGGTTTTCACTTCTTTGGGAGTGATAATCCGTTCTATGATTCCCTCTTCATTGATCAGGAAAGTAGTGCGGAAAGTTCCCATATAAGCACGTCCGTACAGTTTCTTTTCTCCCCATACTCCAAATTCTTCTACTAACTTTTTGTCAGTGTCAGCAATCAGAGTGAAAGGAAGCTTGTTCTTTTCGATGAATTTCTGGTGTGACTTTTCATTGTCTACGCTGACACCGATTACTTCGTAACCGGCTTTGCGCAGTTCGGAATAGTTGTCACGCAGGTTACACGCTTGTGCGGTACAACCTGATGTACTGTCCTTTGGGTAGAAGTACAACACAATTTTTTTTCCTTTATAAGCACTTAAACGGATTTCTTCGCCTTTCTCATTGATACCCAAGACTTCCGGTGCTTTATCTCCTACGTTTATCCTAACTTTCTTTTTATGAACAGGACTACTCTTACAATTCCAAATCTTTGTCGAATTCTTCATGCCACGGAAGGCCTTGTTTATTGAGTTGTTCCATGAACGGATCCGGATTGAATTCTTCTACATTGTTTACACCCGGACGATTCCATTCGCGCCCTTGAAGAACATCATGGCTCCAATCATTGCCGGAACTCCGGTGGTGTAGCTTACTCCCTGCATACCGGTTTCCTGATAAGCTGCCTGGTGAGAGCAGTTGTTGTACACATAATATGTATGTTCTTTTCCGTCTTTCAGACCACGTATACGGCAGCCGATAGAAGTTTCGCCTTCGTAGTTTTCGCCCAAGTCCTGCGGGTTAGGCAATACAGCCTTCAAGAATTGCAATGGTACAATCTTCATTCCGTTGTAATCAACCATCGATTCGTGCCATACCGATATTTTGGATAACGCGTAAATGAGTTAAATACTCCTGTCCGAAAGTCATCCAGAAACGTGCACGTTTGATAGTCGGATAATGTTTCACCAAAGATTCCAGTTCTTCGTGATAAAGAAGATAAGAGTCACGCGGACCGATGTTCGGGTATGTCAGGTCTTTATGGATTTCCAGCGGACCGGTAGTTACCCATTTGCCATTTTCATAATAGCGTCCGTTTTGTGTAATCTCGCGAATGTTGATCTCCGGATTGAAGTTTGTAGCAAAAGCCTTATGATGGTTACCTGCATTGCAGTCTACAATGTCCAGATATTGAATCTCATCAAAATAATGTTTAGCTGCATAGGCAGTATAGATACCGCTTACTCCCGGGTCGAATCCGCAGCCGAGGATAGCTGTCAGACCTGCTTCTTTGAAACGATCGTGATAAGCCCACTGCCAGCTGTATTCAAAATGAGCTTCATCTTTCGGCTCATAGTTGGCTGTATCCAGGTAGTTGACACCCGCCTTCAGACAGGCTTCCATAATGGTAAGATCCTGATAAGGGAGAGCCACATTAATCACCATTTCGGGTTTGAAATTGTTGAATAAGGCTACCAGCTCCTCTACATTGTCTGCGTCAACTTTTTGCTGTTTTTATATTGGGGTTACCTATTGCCTCGACGATTTTATCGCATTTCTCTTTCGTACGACTGGCAATCATGATATCTGTAAATACATCGGCATTTTGTGCCACTTTGTGTGCAACGACAGTGCCAACACCGCCTGCACCAATAATAAGAACTCTACCCATTTCTGTATTTAATGAATTATAATTTATGATTTATGATTTATTGGTTTGGCAAATATACGTGATTATTTTCAGATAATCATTGCGCAGCTACTCCTTTTTTTTATTTGTAACGTTGCAAGGTTCCGTTTTCGAATTCCAGCGTTTTGCCATTGTAGAACCAAGTTTCGAAACGACTGTCTTTTTTTTTCAGCTCGATTTCTATCGGATCACCAATGGATAAACGACATTCTACTGTGCTCATCCCTGCCTCTAAATCTCCCCGGGAGATAATCTGCCAACGGCTTTCTGTAATGCCCGGATATTTCTTATGTATATCCTCGAATTCGAAAAAGTCCTCGATATAATTATCATTTTTGACAATCACGTCATATTTCAGATCTGTTTCCAATTCATAGATTGCCCCGTCCCTATCCGTTAATGACAGGGTAGCCAGGCTGCCGGGGGGAGATAATTTAATCTTTTTTATTTGCAGAACCGTATATCGGGGCAAGTGAACACGTGATTCGGTCTGCTTATCTTCAAAAGATACGATTCTTTTGGCCGGCAGCATCTTTTTTAGGATAAACGGTCATTCCCAAGTATTTATTTTTCAGGCTTTCAATAGTACCCAGACTCTTGTTAGTGAAACTGAATGCATTTGAAAAATATTTCATTCTCTTTTCGCCTTGAAAATCATTCAGGTCCATGCCGGAGTTCGTTCGCGAGAGCGACTTCCAAATAATAAGAATGTCCCTGTGTATCTTTGAATACGATTTTCACTGGATATGCCTGACTGCCGACTCCAATAGCGGTAATTGTAGCTTCCGTATTGACAGGAATTGCTATATTCTGATAGCCGGAATAATTGTTGGCATCGTCTACCCGGGCACTTTCAGATTGTATATAGACTGTTTTTCCTATTAACAACTCTTTGGCAGTATCTACATCTTTCAGATAAACCAATCCATTGATACCGGCACGGGGAGCCTTCTCGCAAATCTCGTCCAGCCTCATGTTCTTTATGTCATAATAATATTTTTCTCCCTCACATTCGAATACGAAGCGAGTGGAATAGTTGGTCCCGGTTGATATATTTTGAGCCTTCTCTTCTGTTCCCGTGAAAGTGAGAATCTTGTGCTTCAGCAGGCTGTTGTCTATTCCTTTTTCGGTGTCGTAGCTGGAAAGAGTCGGAAGGAACATGTTCCGTGTAGAAGGAACAAACATAAACTTCATTCCGGTGTCCATTTACACAGCGGTTGCAGTGGAAAGTTATTCTTAATGAATTGTTCTTCTTCACCTACAGGGATTTCCTGTGTGGAAGGAGTAGTGACAATGTAATCACTTTGAGCTGTGATAGGACACGTGCCACAACAGAATAGAATTAAAGACAGGACAATTATTCTCATATTTGTTTACTTTAAGTGAACTATGTAAATTGTTCGTTTGTTGTATATCTACTGGCAAATGTATATATTTTATGTTGTATTGGATGTTATTTTCCAATCTTTTTGATATCTTTGCCCCCCGATTTTAACTTAAACGTTATAACAATATGAAGAAAGTATTTGTTTCAATTTGCATTGCTGGTGCAGCACTTGCAATGTCTTCGTGCCGTTCGGTTGAGAAGGCAATCCCCTGTCATCTATCAATGGTGAATGGAATATTATAGAAGTCAACGGCTCGAAAATTGCTCCGGGCGAAAGTAGAACCCTTCCTTTTATCGCTTTTGATACGGCTACCGGTCGTGTGTCCGGTAATAGCGGATGTAACCGTATGATGGGTACATTCGATGTAAATGCGAAACCGGGAAGCCTTGAACTTACAGGGATGGCTAGTACCCGAATGATGTGTCCGGATATGACTACTGAAAATAATGTATTGAATGCTTTTGCGCAAGTAAAAAGGATACAAGAAGGCAGGTAAAGATAAAATGTATCTTTGCAATGCATCCAATCGTCCGGTTGTGGTTCTACTGAAAAGAAGGAGGCTAATGTGAAATTGTCTGTGTTGAATGGAGAATGGAAAATTAAAGAAGCAAATGGTGAGGCGATTCCTTCAGGAATGGAAAAACAACCTTTCATTGCTTTTGATGTGAAGAAAAAAGACCATTCATGGCAATGCCGGATGTAATTTGATTAATGGTGGTTTTGAAACCAGTACAAGTAATGCCAAATCTATTTCTTTCCCGGGAGTAGCAAGCACAATGATGGCTTGTCCTGATATGGAAACAGAAGGTAAGGTGCTGAAAGCTATCAATGAAGTGAAATCATTCGATGTGTTGTCCGGTGGTGGCATTGGTTTGTATGATGCAAACGGTGCATTGGTCATCGTGCTGGAAAAGTAATAGATAAGAGTTATATATAATAGGATATGCCTGTGTCGCACTTGACGATACAGGCATATTTTTTTTCCTTTATCGAACCAGAGTCGCCTGTATTTGTTTAAAGAAACAGTTGTTGATTGGCTTTGAATATGACTATGTCAGCAGTGTTTATTTATTAAAACTGTTTTTTGGCAGATATTATGTCATGCATTCGTATAATTTCCTTTTGGCACACGGTTTGCTTTTTTAATAAGCGTCCGTTCACGGCGAAGCTCCCTGATAAGAGCAGAGAAACAACCGGACAAAAAGAAATCATTGAATAAATAATAAATAAAAAAAATAACGATCATGGGAAAAATTATTGGTATTGACTTAGGAACTACAAACTCTTGTGTTGCCGTATTCGAAGGAAACGAGCCTGTAGTAATTGCAAACAGTGAAGGAAAGCGTACTACTCCGTCTATCGTAGCATTCGTTGACGGTGGTGAGCGTAAAGTGGGTGATCCTGCAAAACGTCAGGCTATCACGAACCCGACAAGAACCGTATCCTCAATCAAACGTTTCATGGGTGAGACTTGGGATCAGGTACAAAAAGAAGTGACTCGTGTTCCTTATAAAGTAGTGAAAGGCGATAACAACACTCCGCGTGTTGACATCGACGGACGTCTGTACACTCCGCAGGAAATCTCTGCTATGATTCTTCAGAAAATGAAGAAGACTGCCGAA
>VOFG01002515.1_pt1 | contig 36765 bp, 58 predicted proteins | sample 5384171 | NCBI WGS metagenome assembly VOFG01 (sample SAMN12384726, study PRJNA508395) | human gut metagenome | isolation source: healthy gut F | host: Homo sapiens
AGCTGCTGTAAGCGCACAATACCATATCAATCTTGCCGGCTTCCCAAAAGTTCGATTGTCCGAAGTGCAATGTTCATCTCCACCATTGAAAAATCACCTGTTGTACTTTGCTAGCCCATTTATCCATTGTTAAAGCTTAAGATTATTAAGATCCATTTCATGAATCAGGATAATCGGCAGTGGCTTCAACCGGGTGCTCAGGATCTTTTACGATTGGAAGCATAAAGTCGAAAATACATCTTGTCGGATCCAGGCCCCCGCTCAAGAAAAGCTTGATCAGGGCATGGTAAAAGAAATCAGGTCAGCATGAAAGGAGATGACTGGTTTGGAATTCTCCAATATGATGTTCGATTGCTGCCATGGCAGTCGTTCCGCTTATCATATAAACTATCAGCAGTTTTTTTCATATTTTCTATAAATATCTGTAATGGATCAAATTGTATAATCTGCAATGGTCACAGTACAGTCTTCTTTAAAATCTTCAAATGCCTTTTCAACAAAAGGATGAAGGTATTTACTTGTGATAATCACGATTTTTGTTTCATAGTACTCGCCTCCCTTGTATATTCTAATTGAAATGTGCGCATAATTCAAGTGACTAAATGAAATATTTACAAAGTTTTTTTTTAACTTAAATATGGGATAATTGCATAAAATGTCAATCGCTGATTAAAATTATCTAATATAGTGTGAAAATGATTGACGATTTTATTAAGCATTGCTATAATTATTATAAATATTCCATAAAGTATTCTGTAAATATTTCTGAAATGTTCGGAAATGTGCTGGATATGTTCCATAAAATGACATTTACAGAAATTAAGATTGGTTTGAAGGGGAAGCTGCGACTGTTGTGAATAAATAAATGGGAGTAATTTCACACAGCTGAATCAGGTTACAAAGGGGTAAGAACATGTAAGGCATGAGTTCGCCCTTGTTTTGCGTAAATGTATATTTACGTGTCCATATAAAAAGGAGGAACCAATATGAACTATTATGAAAGAGCTCAGAGCTCAACGAAGAAACGATTGCAAATCGTCGCTATTTCCACACAAATGCAGAGGTTGGTCTTGATATGCCAAAAAGCAAAGGCATATGTTATGAAAAAGTTTACTGAGTATGGGCTTGAACCAAAGGACTGTGGTTATGGTGTTACCGCAACATTAGGTCACGGGGGAAAATGTTTATGCTCCGTGCAGACATGGATGCTCTTCCAATGCCGGAAGAAAGTGGAGAACCATTTGCATGTCCGACAGGAAAAGAAGCTCACGCATGTGGTCATGACTTCATGCAGCCATATACTGACAGCAGCAAAGATGCTCAAAGAAAATGAAGCAGAACTAGAAGGTACTGTAAAATTCATGTTCCAGCCGGCAGAAGAAACTTCAGGGTGGAAGCAAGAATATGATTGAAAATGGTATTTTAGAAATCCACAGGGTAGATGCAGCACTTGCTTACCATGTATCTCCTGGAAAAATGCCGGTAGGAATTTACATGTACAATGACAACGGAACCATGATGTTTTCTGTAGATGGATTCCAGATCGATTAAAGGAAAAAGGTGACACGGAGCTTATCCACAGAATTTATCGATCCGATCAATATTGGAGTTCATGTATATCTTGCATTAGAAGCATCATGGCAAGAGAGGTTGATCCTACCAAAGCATGCGTTATGACGGTCAGTTTACTCCAGGGTGGAACAGTTGAGAATATTATTCCGGATGTTGCAACATGAAAGGAACAATCAGAAGTAACGATAAGCAGGCAAGAGAGCTTATGGTCCGCAGAATGAAAGAGGTTGCAACAAAGACAGCAGAAAGTTACGGGGGAACTGCTGAGATTACAATGCTTTCAGAAGTACCGCCGCTTATCTGTGATCCAAAACTTACAGATGAATTTGTAGGATATATGAAGGAAATGAATATTCCTGGAATGATGCCTTTATCCAGGAATTTCTGCAAAAGTGCTTCAGAGGATTTTGCATCAATCGCAGAAAAGGTTCCATCAACATTTATGTATCTGTCAGCAGGATATCCGGATGAGGGTCAGTACGGAGCTCACAATCCAAAGGTTCAGTTTAATGAGTGGTGTATGCCCAATCGGACCAAGCTGTCTGGCATACTGCGCAACTCAGTGGTTAAAAATAACAAAATAAATAAATCTAAAGAAAAATGAGAGAAAAGGAGTAATTATCATGGCAAACGAACAACAAACACACAGCCACAGGTAGCAATTCCGCTTCCGAAGGGAAAAAAGAATGCAGTTCAGATTGGATGTATTCCGCATGATGCTTTCCGTAGCAATGTATGGACTTGTATTCGCAACTCTGACATCTCCAATCCTGGAGAGCGTTAATGCAATGGGATATGTATCCCTGTTCTCTCTATTTTGCCGGAATGGGAGTATCCATTATGACTCCTATCGGTGGAAAACTTGGAGACTTAATTGGACGTAGAAATATTGTAGTGATTCCTGGAATCATCTGCGCAGTATGCGGTATTGCATTTGCATTTGTAATGTCCTTAGTACCACTTATGATTCTTCGACTGATTTAATCGGATTTGCACAGGGTGCATTTTACAGCAGCTCCATACATCATTGTAGGTCTGATTAATGAGAGAAAAGATGTTCCAAAGGGGCAATGGTATGCTTGGCAACAGCAATCGCTGTCGGAGGATTCGGTGGAAGTATTATCGCTGGTATCTTAACAGATATGGGACTTTTTAAAAGTTGCAATCCTTATGCCGGCAGTACCAATTTTATTCTTGAGTAGTATTGATTAGTAAGTGAATATGCCAAATGTTAAGAGAGAGAAGGAAAAAGTTTCAATTGACATCTTCTGGTATCATCGCACTTGTAGTAGCACTTGCAGGTATCCTTCTTGCCTTGAACTCTGGTTCATCTATGGGATGGGGAAATCCGGCAATTATCGCAGGTTTCAATCGGTAATGTAGCATTAGTTGTACTTGTAAAATTGAAGGAAAATCAGCAGAGCCGCTGATTCCTCTGAAACTGTTCAAAACTCACAGTATACAGTACTTCTGATCGTTGGATTTATCTGCTACTTCTATCAGAGTGCTATGAACGTATACGCACCAATCGGAGCTATGAGAGTTATAGTGGCTTCCACAAGCAAAGCAGGAGCTCTTCAGATGCCACGTACAATCATCACAATCTTTCTCCTGCCAACAATGGCAGGTGTATGGGTTGGTAAGAAAGCATCTAATGCTTGAAAGTTATGGTAGTTGGAACATTATTCGTAGCAGTGCCAATGGCAGTTATGGGATTCACAACACCAAGTACATCAATCATCATTTATTTTGTAGCACTGACAATCACAGGTATTGCTGAAGTTATTCGTAGCTATCACTCCAAGTGCACGGCAACATTACAGCCGACTGATATGGGTGTAAATTGCATCACTTGTAAACTTCATAAACTCTTGCAAACACAATTGCGGCAACAGTATTCGGGCTGCTTTACAACCAATACCCAACAACAGATCCTACAAATGTTTGCAAATATTCAGAATGAATTGAATTCAATTCCGTCTTGCAGCAATCGTAGCAATAATCGGTCTTGTACTTGTAATCTTCGTAGTAAGACCTAAGATGACAAAAAAGCTGAGTAAAAAATCAAAATAGAATCGTAAGATTTTAGAATTAAAACAAATAAAGACACAAAAATACGGCAGGGTGATCCTGCCGTATTTTCTTGTTATAACATACGACAAAAGGTCCGGTGGACCTTTTTAGTATAATAAGGAAATCGCATTTCCTAAAAAAGCCTCCGGCAGGATGGCATGAAAGTATCATTATGTTACCGGATTTGGAAAGTCTAATATTATTTAAACTGGAAGATAATTTTTATATATGTTACTATGATTATATCAGCGCTGGAATTTAGACCACCTATGATTTTGGGAAACAAGTTGGTATCAGTGGTGGGAGTCCCCAGCTGATAAACAGGACATGATGCAAGAGTAATGAGAAAATGTGATGTGTGGACGCGCGCACCTCGCAAGGAAATGCCGATCATTCTTTGTTCACAAAAATTTTGAAACTATGATTTAGAGACGAAGAGACAGAGAGATTACAGATAAACAGGACATATTGTAATGAGAAGAAATGTGATGTATGCAGGATAGCACTTCACGGGCATCTTTCGAAAATGGACTGGACATCAGTTGATTTTTTGGATAAAGCCCAGGAAACTGCGCCATGGAGTATGAAAGTGTAATTGGTCAGGGATATATCGAGATGCTTAACGAAGAAGAAAAAGTACGAGGCATTAAAGGATATTAATGAAGCAGTACCGGAGAGAAGATTTTCCGTTCAATGAAAAAGTGATTCCTTAATGACAGCAGTATTCCGCCTCAGGGTAGAATCCATGACCGGAAAAAGAAGGGAAGAAGAGCAATAAATTGAAAATATAGCGTGCCATGAATGCTATCGATAATGCCTATGCACCATATTCTGATTTTAAAGTCGGAGCATGCGTTGAATTAACTGGACGGGCAATATATAACCGGTTCCAATGTCGAAAATGCATCATACGGACTTTCAAATTGCGTGCAGAACAGAAGCGCCATATTTGCAGCATATTCAGAGGCTATCGGAAAGAAGATATCAAAGCCATGGCCATGCAGAAAAAGCTCATGCCATGCCTTGAGGCCTGCCGCCAGGTACTAAGTGAACTTCTCCTGCCAGACACGCAATCCTCATCGCCAACGACAAAGAAGAAAAAATCCTTACCATGCGTGAACTCTTGCCATACAGCTTCGGTGAAGACGACCTGAAGAAGTAGTAGAAAGATGTTTTAAAAGAATGGGTTACAATTTTAAAAAAGATAGCTACCATGGCGATTATTTCTATGGCTGTTGTACTTTCGATTACAGGCTGTAATCAAAATGCGGATGAGATTCGGCATTTCAGACCTTAGCGGATATAGAGCAGCTTGAAACTGATACTACAGATATTAATGATAGCAGAATATTATTACGATGGACGACCGTATAGATGAAATGAACGACGAAGAGAAAAAAGTTTTTATGTGAATTTGACTTTGACATATACGAACGAAGAGATTATGAAGAAGATTACATTATCTTTCTGAGAAAATGATAATGTATACGAGCGATCTTTATGACGGAGACGATACGATTGAACAGCTACACCCCAAAAGAGATGACATTTTTCTTTGATCCAGATGGTTTGCCGTTGGAGCTACATGAATAAAAAACAACACCCCTCATAGCCAAGAGGATTCGTAAATTTTCTTGGCTATGAGGGTGGCTCGTTTCTGACAGTGAACCTGGCAGCCGGCAATTTATTGCATAAAATTACATTTACTCATATCTCTCATCAATCACACGTTTCGTCTTCTTCTCACTTCGCGGAAGCAGTCCGATTTCAACGACTTTTTACAAGTGGTGTGAATCCCGATGCGGCTCTTAACTACGGAAGCAATTCGTTTGCTCAGATCCTGGAAGTCTACTGTTCCATTTGTCTCAACATAGATACGCATGGTATCTTTTCCGTCCAGATGTGAGATGCGAATCTGATATTCGCTGGAAACTTCAGAAAATTCTTTCAGAATCTCCTCAATCTGACTTGGGAATACATTGACACCTTTAATCTTCATCATGTCATCAGTACGTCCCATGATTGTATCAAGACGTGAATTTGCTTCCACAAGGGCATTCTCCCGGAATGATACGTGACAGGTCATGAAAGTACGGTAACGGATCAGAGGTGCACCTTCTTTTACAAGAGTTGTGATGACGATTTCGCCAAGTTTCTCCGTCCGGCAGGACTTTTCCAGTTACCGGATCAATGATTTCAATGTAAATGTAATCGTCCCAGTAATGCATACCACAGTCGTGTGAGCAGCTGATTCCGATTCCTGGACCGTAAATCTCAGTCAGACCATAGATATCGTAGATCTCAATTCCAAGATCTCTCTTGATGCGGTTTCTCATTTTTTTTCGCCCCAACGCTCCGGAGCCATGATTCCCTTTTTTAAGTGAATCTTATCTTTAATTCCACGTTTCTCGATTTCCTCTGCCAGAAGAAGTGCGTAGGAAGAAGTGGAACCAAGAACAGTTGTCTTCATATCCATCATCATCTGAAGCTGTTTGTCGGTATTTCCGGGTCCCCATAGGAACGACCATAGCGCCCAGTTTTTCAGCGCCGGCCTGAAAACCGATTCCGGCAGTCCACAGTCCATATCGGTGTGATCTGAATACGATCCATGTTCGTCATGCCTGCCATTTCGTAGCAGCGCTTGAACATGATTGCCCAGTCATCCACATCTTTTGCTGTATATGGAATAATGACCGGAAGCCCGGTTGTTCCGGAAGAAGAGTGGATTCGAACAATTTTTTCTTCAGGAGCAGTCATAAGTCCAAGTGGGTAAGCGTTTCTTAAATCATTCTTTTCAGAAAATGGAAGATTTTCGAAATCTTCTGCGGACTGAATGCTGGATACGCCAGCTTCTTTTAATTTTTTTCCATAGAAATTATTGGCATTTAATAAAGCCTGAATCTGCTGGTTAACTTGTGCAATTTGATTTGATGAAATCTGCATAGTGATAAATCCTTTCTATGTTATATAATTTATGCGTAACGTAGTGCTTTTTAAATTCATTTCATGGAATTTCTCCGGCAAGATCTTTTTCATTACTTCTTCTATTTCCTCAAGGGAAAAATCTAAAACTCCGGTGCGGATAGCTGCACCTAAAAGTACCATGTTCAATACTTTCTGAGAACCGATTTCCCGGCAGATAGTATCTGCATCGATAAGAGTCAGATTTTCTACATGTTTCTTCAGATAATCGATCATCGGAGGCGCGTCGTAGGAAGAGCCGCTTAGTGTTGCGGTAACTGGTTTGATTGCGTGGGTACTGACGACAACCTGCCCATGTTCTTTCAGGTAAGGCAGCATTCGTACTGTCTCGCCAGGTTCAAAGCCAATAATAAGATCGGCAGTTCCGGTTTTGATCATTGGGGAATATAGATTTTTTCCCATACGCAAATGACTGAAAACGCTGCCGCCACGTTGTGCCATACCGATGGTTTCCCAGCACTCATGACAGGAATGTCTTTGCTCATAGCTGCTGCTGCAAGGAGCTTGAGGCGAGGACAGTTCCCTGACCGCCGACACCACAGAACAATATTTCTGTTTGTTGCGATATCGGGAAAATTTTATAACATTTGCTGTAGTTGTATTATTTACGATATTATTCATAATCGTCACCTCCTACAATTGCGCAGACCGGCAACAACCTGGTTGCAAAGATGACAGCCGGTACATAGAAGCGTCATGCAGATTTTTCCATCATTCATCACAATCGCCGGACAGCCCAGATCACGGATACATTTTTTTTACAGCCGATACAGGAATCCCTGGATCGACATGAAGCGGAGCTTTTGGCCTGGTAACGGCAATACAAGGAGCTTTTGAAAAATGATTGCTCTACGCCGGATTTTTCTGCCATGCGTTTAACACAAGAAACAGAAGCTTCCAGTTCCAGAGGATTGATGGTCTCAATCTCGGTGACACCAATTCCTCGCAGTACCTGTTCAATATTGATTTTCTGGACAATTTCTCCCATGACGGTCCGTCCGGTGCCAGGGTGTGGCTGGTGGCCGGTCATGGCAGTTGTAGAGTTGTCGAGAACAACGAAAGTACCATATTTTGCCTGATTGTAGACTGCATTTACTACGCCGGTAATCGCGGAGGCGAAATGTAGAATCGCCCACGAATGCAAAGCAGGTGGTATCGGGTTCTACTTTTTTACGCCCAGTGCAATATTGAGTCCGCGCCCATGCACAGACAAGTATCGACCATGTCAAGAGGCATGGCATTTCCAAGTGTATAACACAGCCGATGTCACCGCAGAAAATCGTTTTCTTACCTTTCATGGCAGTTTTGGACTGCGTAGAGAAGCCCGGTGCGGACAGCCGGCAACAGAACCGAGGACGTACAGGCAGAGCCGAGGCCCGGAAGTTTCTGTGCTTTTGGACGTGTCTAATCCAAGAAATGTATGGATATAATTAGAGACGCTGTTCGTGTATTTTCTCCGGCACAGGCAGTATCACCGCTCAAGCTTGCCAATGATCTTCGTATTTAAATGATATTTCCCGCAAATATAAATTAATTCACGTTCGATGACTGGATCTAATTCTTCCAGACAGAGCACTTCGTCCAGTCCGGTTAAGAACTCGACTGCCAGTTTCTCAGGAACAGGTGCGGTGTAGAGACTTTCAGATGGCATACCATACCAGTCTCTTTTAATGTCTCCATAGCGTATGTATAGCTGATTCCTCCGGAAGCAATCCCTTTTTTGAGTCGGCATATTTGTCACAAGCCGGAATCAGTTTGTCTTTTTTATAAGAAGAAAAACATCGAAAGCTCTTTGTTCCTGGCTTCAATTTTCTGATGATTCATAAAAAAGACAGTTTCAGGAAAATGACCCAGCGCTTGGAATCCTTTGATAAAACCTTCCGGTTTGTTGTGGTAGTATTCGATTTATCCTTGATATCGATGGTTGCAAAATAGCCATGACAGACTCTTGTGGTCGGACGGAGGAATACTGGTGTTTTATATTTTTCGAGTATTCAAATGCTTCTTGAATCATCTCATAAGCTTCCTGGGCAGGAAGAAGGTCGAAACAAGAAGCTTGGAAAATCTGGAAAAATGTCTTGTATCCTGCTCGGTCTGGGAAGAAATCGGTCCCGGATCATCGGCAACGAGAATGACCATGCCACCTTTGGCTCAACATATTCCAAACTCATAAGTGGATCAGATGCAACATTTAAACCGACCTGCTTCATAGTGACGAGAGAACGCGCTCCGGCGTAAGCGGGCGGCGGCCAGTTCCATAGCGGCTTTTTCATTGACAGACCATTCTACATAGACATCATCCGGGCGGTATTTTGCGACCGTCTCAAGAACCTCGGTAGAAGGTGTTCCAGGGTAACCAGACCACATTTACACCGGCTACAGCGCCGAGCGCGATGGCGGCATTACCCATTAAGAATTCTTTGGCATAAATTCACCTCATATTATTTTTATAGGTATGATAGCAATGAGATTATGAAAACAGACGAACCTCATAGCAATCGAAATATAAAAAACAGTATAGTACGTTAAAGCGAGAAATTCAATTGTAGAATCTTTTAGAAAATCTTTCCGAATTTCTGCATGCTGTTTTTAAGATTCATTTTATGATATTTAAAAACAAGAGAAATTTATATAAGAAAATAGTTGAAAAAAGGAAAAGGAGAATTTTCGGATATGATATACTTGAAAAGAAAAGTGAGGAATATATAAAAATATGGAAATGAATCATGTGCTGATCATTGAAGACGATAAGGAAATCGAGGAGGGTGTTGAGATATATTTGAAAAGCCAGGATATGTAGTATTTCAGGCAGCAGACGGAGTTGAGGACTGGAAGTAATTGAGGAAGAAATCCATCTGGCCATCGTGGATGTGATGATGCCAAGAATGGACGGGATCCAGATGACGGTAAAGCTTCGGGAAAATACGATTTTCAAAAGTAATTTTTCTGTCTGCAAAATCAGAAGAAGTGGATAAAGATCATGGGGCTTAATATGGGGAGCGGATGATTATGTAACAAAACCATTTACTCCATTGGAGCTGCTTGCAGAGTAAATTCACAGCTTCGCAGATACCGGAGATTTATGGAAAAATTAGGAGACAAAAAAAGACGCAGAACATTCACGTGATCGGAGGTCTTGAACTAGATGAAGAACGAGTGGGAAGTTCGTGTGGATGGGGAACTTGTAAAGTAACTCCGATGGAATATAAAATTTTATTATTGTTAATGAAGAATCCTGGAAGGGTGTTCTCTGCAGACGAGATTTATGAACGTGTGTGGAATGAACGCAGTCAACACAGACACGATCATGGTGCATGTACGGAATATTCGTGAGAAAAATTGAGATTAACCTGAAGGAACCAAAATATTTGAAGGTGGTGTGGGAGTTGGATACAAAATTGAAAAACAGGCATAAATTAGCTATATTTTTTATCATGATTACAAAATTGATTCATCATTGGCAATGATGACCGGGTATTTTTAGCTGGTATCAGATGAAAACTGAGACGAAGACAAAAGCATTTAAAATGCAGAGAAATCGTCAGATTTTCTGGGACATTTTCTGGAGAGTACGTATCTGCTCTATAACAGAAAGTGGAAGAGTGACTAGATGATGTTGAAAAATCTCTGTATGATTCTTACAATGCAGAAATGTCAGAAGTATTCACATTTTAATTCTTATCTGACTATCGGGTGCTTGATGAAACGGCGGTGATGTTGAAAAAAGTACGGTCAGTTCAGGGAAGAATCTGACAGAAAGCAATCTAAAAAATTATGCTCTTGGAATGATTATTTCGTATGATGCAAATGGGAAACCAAGTGTCAACATTAAGAAAAGTGATTATGCAAAAAGAACAGACAGTAACCATGAGAAAACTTATCGGGAATTATTTTCAGGACAGCTGGCTGTCTTATTGTGAAGTGACGATTTATCCTGATACGGATGAGGATTATGAGGAAGTATCCTTGCAGACACCGAAGAACCGAACATACTTGTTTGCAATGTCAACGGAGAATCTGAAGGAGTATATCAATGATTATAAAATCGGAAACCGGATTCGTATTACGCACCAGATGAAATGAATAATACAATTTTGTTGTGGATGCTGGTCGTAGCGGCTGCGGCATGGCTATATCCTTGTTTTAAGACTTTTCAGACGGGAAATGAAAAAATCTTCCATACTCCGTTGGAGGTGACTGTGATTGCAGCTTTTTGTGCTGATTGAAGTCTTGATGAATCAAAGCGGAGCATTGTTAAGCCGGACGAAAGGGTATCCGGATTTCTTAGACTGGATGGTGTGGCTCGGAACATTTGCAGCCACATACTGGATCGCAGCGAGCCTAGAAGAGTCATACCGCTGGGGAATAAAAGGATACTTGAAACAGCAGACCATGGTCGGACGCCATTGGAAGAAAATCAAAACGATAGGGAGCAACGGAGAAGATACTGCAAAATCCCTTGGAAAAAGATTTAAAGCATTTGTTGCAAAGTATGGAAATCGCTGCAGGAAGTAGATCTGACGGATAAGAGCAACAAAATTTTACTCAGAATCGTTATTTGCAACTTTGCCGTATTATTTTTAGTATGTCTTTTCTGGGACTATCGCATGCAGGCACTTGTCATATATTCCATTATATTATTCTTCATTTTGCGGAAATATTACAAAGACATAAAGCGAAAATACGCCAGACTTTTAGAAGCAACCGGAGAATTGGCAAAAGGCAACATGAATGTGGAAATCAAGGAAGATCTTGGCATGTTCAATCCATTTAAACCAGAGATTGAAAAGATTCAGGAAGGCTACAAAAAGCAGTGGAAGAGGAAATAAAAAGCCAGCGTATGAAGACATCATTACAAATGTGTCCCACGATCTGAAAAACGCCACTGACAGCAATCATTACTTATGTTAATCTTCTGAAGATGAAAAAGACGAAGAAAAAAGAAAGAGTATGTCGATGTGCTGGAACGAAAATCCATGCCTGAAAGTGCTGATTGAAGATTTATTCGATATCAGTAAGGCAAGCAGCAAAAATATAACATTGAATCGGACAGATGTTGATGTTGTGAACCTGTTTAAACAGGTGAAGCTGGAACTGGATGAAAAAATTGAAAAAACAGATCTGGAATTCAAATGCAATTATCCGGAAGAAAAGATGATGGCTGTTCTGGATGGACAAAAGACATACCGGATCTTTGAAAACCTGATCGTGAACGTTACCAAATACGCAATGCCGCATACAAGGGTATTTGTGGATATTTTCGGAGAAAGAAAATGAAATCGTAGTACAGATGATGAAAAATGTTTCGAAAGATGAATTGACATTCAATCCAGGAATTACCGAGCGTTTTGTACGCGGTGATGATGAATCCAGAAATTCAGAGGGCTCCGGTCTGGGACTTGCAATCGTAAAACTTTACAGAATTGCAAGGTGGACACTTCCATGTTGAGACAGAGGCAGATCTATTCAAGGCAGAGATACGGTGGCCGTGGAAAATAAATAAGACAATTAATACAATTTCAATTAGGGACGGGGTTTTTGAAAAAAAACCCCGTCCCCAATAGTTTAACCTGTCCCTTTTTTGAATTATTTGCAATTTTGGTACACATTTGAAAGGAAAACTTGCAGGCATATGGATATTATCAATGAAATTTGTTATAATAGTGACACATATAAAAGCAGGTGATTCGAATGAAAATGGAAAGAAAGATCCGCTATATCGAAGTTTCGGCTATGCCTTTCAAGGGAATTTTTACTGTGTCCGGAAAGAACGGAATATGAAGATTCATTGTGTGGCGGCAGTGCTTGTTGTGATTGCAGGTGTGATTTTGAAGATTTCAGCGATTGAGTGGTGCATTTGTCTGGTGCTTTTGGACTGGTCATGGCGCTGGAACATGTGTGAATACGGCAGTGGAAGCGGTGGTGGATATGGTGACAGAAGAATATCACCCGTTGGCGAAAGTTGCGAAAGATACCGCAGCAGGAGCGGTGCTCATTGCGGCAATTATGGCGGCAATTGCAGGGTGCATTATATTTTGCCGAAGATAGCGCAGATATTGCAGTAATCTAATTTAAGAACAAGACTTCCATGATATAGAAGTTTTAGAATAGACGTAAAGGAGATATGACTTATGGAAAGATTAGGGAAGGATTAAAGAAACTGGCACTTGCAGGAATCGGAACAGCAGCGTATGCAGTGGAGAAATCTGCAGATATTCTGGATACTCTTGCAAAAAAGGTGAGGAGACAGTTGAGCAGGAAAGGTGCTCAACAAAGTTAAAAGCATAATGTGAAGTCTACGATCAAAGATTACAAAGCTTCAATGGAAAGATGCATACGGTACATGAGGCAGAGGTTGTGGAAGCGGAGGTCGTAGAGGACGATGATATTCAGGTTCAGCAACTGAGGTGGAAGATGTCGATGACCATGAAAACGGAGACAGAAGAAGCTGAAACTGACAGTAAGATGGAAACTGTAGAAGAAACTGAGACAGAGGAAGAATAACGTGTCCGAAAAGAAAAATGAAAATGGATACAAAGGAAGATTTCGAGAAATAGCGGCATGGTTCTTCACAAGCATGAAATTTCAAAAGGAATCACTCGGAAAAGTTGAGGTTGATTTTGGAAGACTTGGGACCGACTTTTGTTAAAGGTCGGTCAGTTGATGTCCCTGAGATCAGATATTTTACCGAAGAATTATTGTGATGAATTGCAGAAGTTGTGTTCCGATGTACCTCCGATGCCTTTTTTATGAGGGTGGAGGAGGTACTTCGGGACTCTTTGGATATGAGTGGCAGGGGAAGAATTTGAGTGGATCGATGAGACACCGCTTGGTTCAGCGTCTATCGCAGGTGCATCGGGCACGGCTAAAAACTGGAGAAGAAGTGGTCATTAAGGGGTACAGCGAAAAGGTATTTATGAGACCATGGCGCGAGATATCGGACTCATGCACAAGCTGGTATCCCTTGTTCCACCAATCAGTATCACTGACATGGTGGATTTTAAAATGGTATTGAATGAGCTTGTGGAAGGCCTTCCACTAAGGAGGAAATGAATTTCATCATTGAAGCCGGGAATATGGAAGAGTTCAAAGAGAAGAACAGGGACGTTGCATTTGTGGATACGCCGGTTCTTTTTAAAAGAATACACCACGTCTTCAGTTATTGTGATGGAGCATTATTGATGGTTACGCCATTGATGATAAGGAACATTTGCTGGAAGATGGCTATGATATGAATGAAATAGGAACATGTGGACAATTTCATCAAACAGGTCATGGACGACGGGTTTTTTTGCGGATCCGCACCTGGAAATGTACGAATCCAAGGGATGGTAAGATTGTCTGGATCGACATGGGTATGATGGGACGACTTACAGAACGCGACCGGGAACAGATTGCCAAGGCAGTGGAAGGTGTTGCTCTTAATGATATCGGCATGATCCAGGATGCTGTGCTGGCGCTTTGGAGAATTTCGCGGAGAGCCAGATCCAAGCCAGCTTTATAAGGATATTCGAGGTTTGATGGCAAAAGTATGGAACGGCAGATATGGGAAATATTGACGTGGCAGAAGTCCTTCTGGATCTCATGGATGTCATGAAGGAAAATAAAATCACCATGCCCCACGGACTGACTATGCTGGCGAGAGGACTTGCTCATGTAGAGGGGGTACTTGCGGATATCAGTCCGCAGATTAATATGGTAGAGATTGCAGCATCCCGGCTGAAAAGTCAGTTTATCCAGAATCATGACTGGAAAAAAGAAGCAAAATCCGGGGCGAAGAGCATTTATCTGTCTATGAGAAAAGCAGTGGATATTCCGGCTCTTGTGGCAGATCTTTTAGACGGTTACATGAAAGGTCAGACGAGGATCAATCGGATCTGCATGCAGGAGAAGACCTGGCGAATTTGTTGCGCCGCGTCACGAGAAATGTGGTCATGGGTCTTTGGGTCATGGCGCTGCTTATTAGTTCCAGCATTATCTGCACGACAGATATGAAGCCGAAGATTCTGGGCATCCCGGCACTTGGTGCAATTGGATACTTAGGCGCATCTGTAATTGTACTCTATGTGTTTATAAAACACATTTTTCAAGGAAATAATCGAGTCTGAGGCAGAGGCAGCCTGAGGCTTGGAAAAATATGCTGTAATATCTGCAAAGTGATAAGGAATAAAATATGAGGAGAGGTTAAAATGGAAGTACAGTCAGTTATTAATGAGTCAGCATTAAAAAGAGGCGAGAAAATATCTGATCAAGCCGGGAATCCGTAAGATCAGTGCAATTGCCAGTGCAGCATTTGTGCTGCTGGCAGCATATTGCATGTTGTCAGGAAGAGCGTCTACGATGTTGCTGGCAGTATTTGCAATTGTCATTTTTATGGGGAATTAAAAATGATCGAGAGCAAAACAGATTAAAGGATTCTTGAAAAAATTGGATGAGCTTTATAGAAAAACAGAAGTGATCGCACCAATTGTATTTCGCGATGCAGATATTCTGATCCAGAATCCGCTTTCCGGTGGGAAAATGCAGTCAAATATGAAGTTATGGATACATTAATTGAGACAGAGCATTATTTCCTTCTCTTTACAAAGGAGTGGCAGATTACAAATTATTGCGAAAGATGGAATGGATTTAGGAGAAAAGACAGGTTCTTGAAAATGATGGAAGAAAAGATGCCGGGCTTAAAGAGAAAATATGGAAAAAGAAATAATCCGGAAGATATGTAAAATGGAGAAAATACAGAAGTAGGATTTAAAGGTAATTTTTATTATGGAGAGAGATTTGACGAGTGGCAGTGTGTTCAAGACGGTAGTTTATTTTTCTTTACCGTACTTGTTGTCATACTTTTTGCAGACATTATATGGAATGGCAGATCTGTTCATTGTAGGGCAGTTCGGAGGAGTCAGCAGTACGACAGCAGTGTCGATCGGAAGTCAGATCATGCATATGTTAACGGTAATGATAGTGGGACTTGCCATGGGTTCGACAGTGATGATCGGTCGTAGTATCGGTGCAAAAAATAAACGGCAGGCAGCGGAATGTATCGGAAATACGGTGACGATGTTTATGGGGAATATCTATGGTTCTGATGGCAGTACTTCTTGTGCTTGTCCGACCAATTGTTGGGATTATGTCTACCCGGCGGAGGCAGTAGAAGGGACAGTTCGTTATCTGACTATTTGTTTTATAGGGATTCCTTTATCACAGCTTATAATATTATCAGCTCCATTTTCCGGGGGATGGGGGGATTCTAAGAGTCCTATGTATTTTATTGCGGTGGCATGTGCAGCCAATATCGGACTGGATTATCTGTTTATTGGATTGCTGGGGTTGGATGCGGCCGGCTGCCCTTGGAACGACGATCGCACAGGCAATCAGTGTAGTTGTATCGATGGTTGTGATTTTGAAAAGAAAGGGGTGGAATTCGTTTGGAAAAATCGATTTCAGACCGAAACGCATGACCATGAAAAAATATTTAAAGGTCGGAGTTCCGGTGTGCCTGCAGGACGGTTTCATCCAGGTATCTTTTGTTGTAATCACGATTTTTGCAAACCAGCGAGGACTGACAGATGCGGCAGCAGAGTTGGAATTGTGGAGAAGATCATCAGTATTTTATTCCTTGTTCCATCGTCTATGATGTCTACAATCTCAGCACTTGTGGCGCAGAATATCGGAGCGGGAAAACACGACCGTGCAATGCTGACATTAAAATATGTGCTGATGATTACGGTGACATATGGATTAATTATGACGATTATCGTACAGTTTGTGTCAGTTCCGCTGGTAGGATTATTTACAAATGATGGTGCAGTTGCAGTAAGTGGAGCCGGATATCTTCGCAGCTATGCGTCAGACTGCATTTTTGCAGGAATTCATTTCTGCCTGAGTGGATATTTCTATGCATATGGTCTGTCGGTAATTTCGTTTATTCATAATTCGATATCGATTGTGTGTGCGAGAATCCCACTATCCTATTATGCGTCAGTGCATTTTAAGGATACGCTGTTCCCAATGGGATGTGCAGCTCCGGCAGGCTCACTCATTTCCGTGATAATTTGTGTTGGTGTTTTTATCTGGCTGGAGCACCACGAGGATAAGTATCAAAATACATAGGAAATGCATTGATTTTCGACATCTGTAATGTATTGTTTATTGTCTCAAATTTTGTCTCGTTTTTGCACCTTTTCTATTGATTTTGCAGTTGAATCAAGATAAAATCGGTTGTAAAAAGTGAGGCAAAACGGAACAAAAAAGGAGGCGGAATATGAATCAGGCAGATATTGAAAAATATGCATTTTTTGTATTTTTGTGGAGAGAAGGACAGAGATATTTTACTTGAAAATAGAAAAATGACATTTGAGGATTTGGAGCGGTTTAGTTATCTGACAGATTTTTCGGGTTTCAGAAATATCATGCACAGATCTGGAACAAATTTTCCGGGCAGTTTGAAGAAAAATTCGAGGCGCTGGAACATTTATATGAAGAAAGTGCAGATATTGTTCGAGACAATTATATTTCACAAAATCAGGAAGATTTAGACGATACTGACCAACAGACACAATGGAAAAATGATTTCTTAAGAAATGCACATTGCCATAACTTAAAGTTATAACAAACTGTGCTTTTTATGTATTTTTCAAATCTTCTTTTCTCTTGTATAGTGTAATGCATGAAGAGGATAACAAAAAAACATGGGAAAAGGAGATTTTGATATGATTCAGATAAAGTATGATATTGTAGGTTCTTTCCTCCGCCCGGAGGCAATTAAAAAAGCGAGAGCAGAGTTTAAAAGTGGTGCAATCACAAGAGAAGATTTGAAAAAGGTCGAGGATGAGGAAATTACAAAGCTGGTAAAAAAGAAGTGGAGCATGGGCTTCTATTTGTGACAGACGGAGAGTTCCGCCGCCGCTGGTGGCATCTGGACTGGCTGAAAGAGTTCGATGGATTTGATACAATTCATTTTACGAAGGAAATCAATGGAACGAGCAATGAAATCGAGCTTGGAACAGTGACAGGAAAGATTTTCTATGACAAGAATAAGGCTCACCCGGAGGTGGAAGCATGGGATTATCTTCACAGGCTGGCATCCCAGTATGAAGGCGTGACTGCGAAGAAATGTATTTCCGGTCCGAATATGATTTTGGTCGATCATTTCCTTCAGCTTGGCAACAAAGAAACTCCGTATTATGGAAGAGATTTAAAAGTTTTTGATTGATGATATTGCAAAGGCTTATCAGGAGGCAATTTTGGATTTTTATGATCATGGATGCCGCTATCTGCAGATTGACGATACTTCATGGACCTACCTGATCGATGAGAAGTTTTTACAGAAAGTAGAAGCACTTGGTTATACGCAGAAAGAGGTGTTGAACTGGTTTTGGAATGTGTCCACAAAAAGCACTGGAAAAGAAGCCTGTTGATATGGTTGTTGCAACACATTTCTGCAAAGGAAATTTCAAAGGGAATCCGTTATTTTCAGGATTTTATGATGCAGTGGCACCAGTCATTGCAGACATTCCGTATGATGCATTCTTTGTAGAATATGATGATGCACGTTCAGGATCATTTGAACCATGGAAAGTGTTAAAGATAAGGACGCTCTCTTTGTGGCAGGGCTGATCTCCACAAAGAATCCTGTTCTGGAAGACCACGATGAAATTAAGAAACGTTATGAGGAAGCAAAAGCGGTAGTGGGAGAGCAGATTGCACTTTCCCCCGCAGTGTGGATTTGCATCTGTAGAAGAAGGAAACTGTATTGATGAAGAGAGACAGTGGAAGAAGATTGACCTTCTTGTATCCTGCAAGGACTTCCTATAAGAAATCTTAAAAATTTGTTTGCCAGGCAGACTGGAATTTTTACATTGGGGATTATGAATGAGTCTTGAAAATATATATCAGCTGACTAAAATGAGAAAATCACTTATTTAGTCGGCTTTTTTTAGCGTGTGTGTATATGACAAAAAGGGTCTGGAAAGTTTACAGAGTGCCGAAACTCCACAGTTTCTTAAGGAAACTCATAAATTTTATTAAGATATTCTAAAGTATGTTGTTATTTTATTTTCAGCGTATAAAATAGGTATTATGAACAAATTAAGCAGAGAGAAAATGTGTAAAAAAAGAGAAAAAGAAATCTTAAGAATTTTATTGCCACCGATATTTACATTTTTGTTGAATTCTGTGGTATACTGGAGTGCACCCTTAATTAAAACAGGAATTGCAGCACACAATCTGTCAAGTTCTGTTGACAGGATTGTTCCATTTATGCCGCAATTCATCATAATTTATTTTGGATGCTATATATTCTGGGTTGTGAATTATCTACTCATTGCGGCGCAGAAAGAGGAACACAGGTATCAATTTTTTACTGCTGACTTTATGCGCGGCTGATCTGTTTTGTCTGTTTTGTATTTTCCCAACTACAAATACAAGACCGGAACTTACAGGCAGTGACATTTTTACTGGTGCAGTTCGTTTCCTGTACCAGATTGACAAGCCGATAAATTTGTTTCCGTCCATTCACTGTATGGCGAGCTGGTTTTGCTGTATAGGGACTTAGAAAATGTGAAAATGTTCCAAAGTGGTACCGAAATTTGTCTGAGATTATCGCAGTTGCTGGTATTTATTTCTACCCTTGCGCTCAGACAGCATGTACTGGTTGATGTATTTAGTGGAATTTTGGTGGCAGAAGTAACATGGCAGATAAGCAGACGTACGAATGGATATCGGATTTATCAGAGAATCATTGAAAATATGTCAGATTGGCTGCAACATATCATAAACCGGTTGAAACATGTATGGAAGGATTTGTTTTTCGGGCCAAAAGGAAAACAGCTGACAGGGGGGAAGGAAGAATGGCAGATAAGAAAAAAATGATATGTAATATAGTATTCCTGATCCTTGTATTTACCGGAACACTGTATGGCGTCTTTCACGGGGAGGATCTGGGAGAAATTGTCCCATTGTGAAGACAGTGAATCCACTCTGGCTGATTCCGGGAGTGATTTGTGTCGTGTATTTATCTGGGGGAGAATCCATCATCATTTTTTATATGATGCATACACTTGGAATCAAGCTGAAAAAATGGACCTGTTTTTTATTTTCTTCGGTCGGTTTTTTTTAGCTGTATTACCCGTCAGCGACAGGCGGGACAGCCGGCTCAGATATATTATATGAAAAAGAGAAGATTCCGATTCCGGTGTCTACGCTTGTTCTTATGATCGTGACTATTACATATAAGCTGGTACTTGTGGTAATCGGAGTTACACTGACAATTTTTGGTCAGGGCTTTATTAAGGCACACCTTACCGGATTCGTCATGTTTTTTTATCTGGGGACGGCACTCAATGTATTTTGTGTGGTGGGAATGCTTGTACTTGTATTTCATCCGATGCTTGCAAGAACAATTCTTGTAAAAAGGACTTGACCTTTTGGAAAAAATGCATTTGATGAAGAAAAAGAGTTCAAGACTTGAAAAGTTGAATGCTTCTATGGATCAGTATCGTGCGACGGCGGTGTATCTGCGGGAGCATGTATGGGTGCTTGTGGAAGTGTTCGCAATTACAGTATTCCAGAGATTTGCATTGTTCGCGGCAACCTGGTTTGTGTACAAAGCATTTGGACCGTCCGGAAGTTCAGCATTTGTCATAATTATATTGCAGGGAACCATCTCTGTGGCTGTGGATATGTTGCCTCTGCCAGGAGGAATGGGAATCAGCGAACAGTTATTTTTAAGAATATTTTTACCAATATTCGGTAGTAAGTTATTGCTTCCGGGAATGCTCTTAAGCCGTGGACTTGGATATTATACAGAACTGATCTTAAGTGCACTGCTTACAATTGTTGCGAATTTTACAATAGGAAGAAATGTTAAAAAGGGATAAGAAAGTTGAGGAAAATGAATGATGTTAGGTGTATATGATTACACAGTAGTGTTGACTTATGTAAGTGTATTGATTTCGATGGGAGGAATGCTGTTTTCTGTGAATGGTTATCCGAGAATGGCGATTGTCTGTCTGGCACTGTCAGGATTTTGTGATATGTTTTGACGGCAAGATTGCCCGACGAAAAAATCGTACTGAAGTGGAGAAAAAGTTTGAATTCAGATTGATTCGTTGGCAGATATTATCTGTTTTGGTGTGGGGCCGATTGGATCGCATATCGTATGGGAATGAACCATGGTATCGGAGTTACGATTCTGATGTTCTATGTGCTGGCAGGACTGATCCGTCTGGCATGGTATAATGTGTCTGAAGAAATCCGTCAGGAAGAGACCACGGAAAACAGGGAATGTTATCAAGGACTTCCGATTACTTCTATGGCAGTTGCACTTCCTATTTTATATGTGTTCCGTCCGATACTTGGCAAAGATTTTATCATTGCCTTGCATGCGCTTGTACTGATCGTCGGACTTTATTTATCACAAATTTCAGACTCCGCAAGCCGAAGAAGCTGGGACAGACTGTCATGGTTGTCATTGTCGCACTGGCAGTGCTGCATGGACTGCATATCTGGTAGAGAATTCCTGCAAAGCCAGGTGGAATCGTGAAAGAATATATGAGAGATTGAACATTAAGTGAGGGAAAAGACATGGCTGTGACATATATCACTCGTGATGGAACGAAAATAGACGGAACGACTGGACAGGATCACCTGTTAGAAGTTATTTATGGTCATGCGCTGACCAGAATGCGCTCCGCCCATTTTGTCTCCGGCAGTTTCTGGGATATTTGTGGAAAGTTTTTAAGTACAAGACTTTCCAGGAGGATAATCCCTTCCTTTGTAAAAAGAATCACATTGATCTTGGCATTTATGAAAAGCAGGAATTTGATTCCTATAATGCATTTTTTACAAGGAAGATCAAGGCGGAGCAAAGACCGATTAATGAACAGAAAAATATTCTGATTAGCCCAAGCGACGGAAAAGTCACTGCATATCCAATCACGCAGAAAGGGAGATTCTGGATCAAAACACACAGTACTCGGCGCGCGCTTTTAAAAAGATGAGCGTTTGGCAGAACGTTATATGGGCGGCTGGATTTATGCGGATCCGTCTGACAGTGGATGATTATCACCGGTACTGTTATGTGGCAGATGGACGAAAAGTCAAAGACAGCGGAAGATTCATGCAGGTACTTCATACAGTGAACCCAGTGGCAAATGATTACTATCAACTTACAAAATGAATTCGAGGGAATACTGTCTTCTAAAGACAAAGGAGCTAGGGAACAATCCTTCTTATGGAAGTAGGAGCTTTGATGGTTGGAAAAAATCAATAATCATGAAGAAGATTCTGCTCAGGTAAAACGTGGTGACGAAAAAGGAATGTTCGAATTCGGTGGTTCACGATTGTGGTGATGACAGAGCCTGGCATGGCAGAACGGACAAGGGATATTATCCACAATACAAAAGCACAGGCAGAGACATTGGTAAAAATGGGCGAGTCTATTGGTTGTAAATATGAATAATTCCGGGCGTTAAAAAATATAATCTTATGTTGACATTATAAAAAAAATGAGTGTTATATTACAAGTAGAAACAAAGAGTTCTGGTAATCGAGAAATTATGTTTTATGGCAGATATGATTACCCCCACAGGTAAATTCCTGTGGGGTAATTTAAGATATCAGAGGGTATCAGAATACAATCTTCAGACATTCTTGAATATGAAAAAACAAACCAAGGGAGGAACAGATTATGTCAGCAAAAAGAGATTATTATGAAGTCCTAGGGAGTTAGCCGGGATGCAGACAAGAACACAATAAAAAGGCATATCGAAACTGGCAAAAAATACCACCCGGATACAAATCAGGGAAATGCACAGGGGCAGAGCGCTTCCAAGGAAGCAACAGAAGCCTACAATATTAAATGACCCGAAAAGAAAAAAAATGTACGACCAGTTTTGGTCATGCTGCATTCGATGGAAGCGGTGAAAGCAGGTGGTGCTTATGGTGGCGCTTATAGCAGAAATGGAGGCGGTACTTACAAGTATGCAGGACCGGACGGTACATTCCATGAATATCATTTTGAAGGAAATGGCGATATGGACGATTTCCTGAAGAACATTTTGGAGGAAGCTTTGGTGGCTTTGGCAGCGCTACAAGAAGTTCTTCGAAAGGATCAAGGGAGTGGAAGTGGCTTTAGTGGAAGTGGCTTTGGAAGAAGTGGCTTTGGCGGCACTGGTTTTAGTGGAAGTGGATTTGGAGGAAGCGGCTTTAGTGGAAGTGGCTTTGGCGAAAGTGGATCGTATGGAAATTACAGCCAGGACGGAGCAGATGTTACAGCAGAAATTACAGTAGGATTTGACGAAGCTGCCTTTGGTTGTGAGAAAGTCATACATTTGACGGAAAATAATGGAAAAGCAGCAGTAGGCAAAGCATTGAAGGTAAAGATTCCGGCCGGCATTGATACGGGTAAAGTATTCGGCTTCGCGGAAAAGGAAATCCGGGAATCAATGGCGGAAAAGCAGGAGATCTTCTTCTGAAAGTGAAAGTCGCATCAAAACCAGGATATGAACGGAAGGGCATGGATGTTTACACAACAGTCAGAGTTCCATTCACAACAGCAGTACTTGGCGGTGAGGCGAAGGTTGAGACACTTCACGGAAATGTATTGTGTAAGATTAATCCGGGAACTCAGTCCGGAACAAAGATTCGTTTGAGAGGCAAAGGAATTGTTTCTATGAAAGATAAGAATCAGCATGGAGATCAATATGTGACGGTCCAGATTGATGTGCCGGGAAATTTGAGTGAAGAAAGCAAAAAAAAAATTAAGAGAATTCAGTAGCATGTAAGAAAGGACAACAAGGTGTAGCATAATAATAAAAAGAATAGATTTATAATATAGATTTACAGGATAAACCTAAACCTACAGTTTAACGAATTACTGTGTTCGTGTATTGACGCTTTCTTAAGAAAAAGCTTATAATGAACAAAGATATTGCCTGCGTAGATATTGCTTGCGTAGATATTGCTTGCTTTGAATCTACGCTTTAAGCATAGATAATATAAGGAAAGCGGGCAGATTATAAAGACATGTAATTGTATATGGATACAGATTATGTAAAATATATGCTAAGGAGAACAAAAAATGAAGAAAATTATCTTAACCGGTGACAGACCAACAGGACGTCTTCATGTGGGACATTATGTAGGATCACTGCAGGAGCGTGTGAAATTGCAGAATTCCGGTGATTATGATGAAATCTATATTATGATTGCAGATGCTCAGGCATTGACAGACAATGCGGAACATCCAGAGAAAGTAAGACAGAATATTATGAATGTGGCACTGGATTATCTTGCTTGCGGAATCGACCCGGCAAAATCTAATATTTTTATTCAGTCGATGGTACCGGAACTGACCGAGCTGACCTTTTATTATATGAATCTGGTTACAGTGTCCAGGGTACAGAGAAACCCTACTGTAAAGAGCGAGATCCAGATGAGAAACTTCGAGGCGAGCATCCCGGTCGGTTTCTTCACTTATCCGATCAGCCAGGCTGCAGATATTACAGCATTCCGTGCAACAACTGTACCGGTAGGAGAGGATCAGATGCCGATGATCGAGCAGTGTAAAGAGATCGTACACAAAGTTCAACAGTGTATATGGTGAGACACTGACAGAGCCAGATATCGTTCTTCCATCTAACAAGTCATGCTTAAGACTGCCAGGAATTGATGGAAAAGCGAAGATGAGCAAATCTCTTGGAAACTGTATCTATTTATCTGATGAACCACAGGTTGTCAAGAAGAAAGTAATGTCTATGTTCACAGATCCGAACCACTTAGAGTCGAAGATCCAGGAAAGGTAGAAGGCAATCCGGTATTCATTTATCTGGATGCATTCTGCAAAGAAGAAAAATCATGGGAGAAGAGACTTCCGGATGTATACGACATTCTCAAAGAAGGAAGCAAGGTTGCAGAGGCAAAAGCTGCAGAAACACTTCGAGATGTAAAAAATTCTATGAAGATAAACTATTTTGAAGATCCAGACTTTTTTGAAATAATTGGAATTGTTTTGACGATTACAAAAGGGACAGGTTAAAGTTTAATTGGGGACAGGGTTTTTTTGAAAAACCCCGTCCCCAATTATATATTTTCAAAATTGTATATATAATATTACTAGCGATTTTTGATAGAAAGAGGGTTTTTAAATGCATACGTTAAAGAGATTTATTCAATATTATGCGCCGTACAAAGCTGTTTTTCTTAGATCTTGTCTGTGCAGCGATAATCAGTCTGGTGGATCTCGCATTTCCACAGATTTTACGTACGCTTACGAAGACGTTGTTTGTGGAAAATGCGTCTTCAATTATGCGTAATCTTGTACCGATTGGGATTGTGTTGTTCTTGATTTATGTTCTTCAGGCATGTTGTAAATATTATGTCAGCTATCAGGGGCATATGATGGGAGCGCACATGGAGCGCGATATGCGCCAACAATTATTTGATCATTATGAAAAATTATCGTTTTCTTATTATGATCAGAACAATTCCGGACAGATGATGAGTAAACTGGTATCGGATCTGTTTGATATTGCGGAGTTTGCGCATCACGGACCGGAGAATTTATTTATCTCGCTGATTAAAATTATCGGCTCTTTTGTATTTTTATTCCTGATCAACTGGAAGCTTGCGATCCCGCTTCTTGTAATGGTTGTATTTATGATTTTCTTTTCGGGCAGCCAGAACCGGAAGATGCAGACAACATTTATGGATAACAGGCAGAAAATCGGGAACGTGAATTCCAGTTTGCAGGATACGCTTGCTGGAATCCGTATTGTGCAGTCTTTTGCAAATGAAGATATTGAGCGGGAGAAGTTCATGGAGAGCAATCATGGATTTCTTTTATCTAAGAAAGCAAACTATCAGTGTATGGGAAGTTTTATGAGTGGAAATCTGTTCTTTCAGGGCATGATGTATCTGATTACGCTTGTATTTGGAGGCTGGCTCATAGCCCATGGTCAGATGGAAGTAGCTGACCTTGCTATGTATGCATTGTATATTGGAATCTTTATCAGCCCGATCCAGATCCTTGTGGAGCTGACTGAGATGATGCAGAAAGGTCTGTCCGGATTTCGGAGATTTCTGGACGTGGTCGAGACAGAGCCTGAGATTACGAATGCACCGGATGCAGAGCCGCTTGATGACGTGAAGGGAGATGTGAATTATGAAAATGTTTTCTTTCATTATAGTGATGATGACACGCCGGTTCTGGAAAATGTATCGTTTCATATTCCGGCTGGAAAATCAATTGCGTTGGTTGGTCCTTCTGGAAGTGGCAAGACAACAATTTGTTCCCTGCTTCCAAGATTTTACGATGTAACAGGTGGAAAGATTACGGTTGACGGAAAAGATGTGAGAAAGCTGACCCTTGAGAGTCTGCGTAATCAGATTGGTCTTGTGCAGAGGATGTTTATCTTTTCTGTGGAAGTATCCGTGAAAATATTGCATATGGTAAGCCTGACGCTACGATGGAAGAGATTGAAGATGCGGCAAAGAAAGCCAATATCCATGACTTTATTATGGAACTTCCGGATGGATATGAAACATTTGTCGGAGAAAGAGGAACCCGGCTTTCTTGGAGGACAGAAGCAGAGAATTTCTATTGCCAGAGTTTTCCTTAAGAATCCGCCGATCCTGATCCTGGATGAGGCAACCAGTGCATTGGACAATGAAAGTGAACGTTGGATCCAGCAGAGTCTTGAAGAGTTGGCAAAGAATCGTACAACCATTACAATTGCACATCGTTTGTCCACCATACGAAATGCAGATGAGATTCTGGTCGTTGCTGACAATGGAATAGCAGAGCGTGGAACACACGATGAGTTAATCGCACGTGGTGGTATTTATGCACATTATTATGAAATGTCATAGTTTTTACAAAATGTAGATAAAATTGGCACATAGATTTAGATAATATGGAAATTGATGTGTCACTTAGAAAATGTTATTATAATAACAATCTTTACGATTTAAAGTATTTAGAGAATGAGGTACGTACTATGAGTTCATTAGATAAACAGATAGATTTTACAAAAAACTCATGCAAGGATTTTATTGATGTCCTTGCAAGCAGTGCCTGATTCCGGGAGGCGGCGGAGCGTCTGCTTTAGTTGAGCAATCGGAGGGCACTCGGCAATATGGTGGGAAGTCTTACTGTCGGTAAGAAGCGTTATGCAGATGTAGAAGAAGATATTATCCGTTGCAAAAAAGAAGCAGATGAAATTACAAAGCGGCTTTCTTGAACTTGTGGCAAAAGATGCCGAGGTCTTTGAACCATTAAGCAAAGCGTACAGTCTGCCAAAGAGTACGCCGGAAGAACTTGCAAAAAGGAAGAAGTTATGGCAGTTGTGTTAAAAGATGCATGTGAAGTACCGCTTGAAATTATGAAAACCTGTGCAAGAGGATTAGACCTGATGAAAGAGTTTGCCGAAAAGGAAGCCGGATTGCACTTAGTGATGCAGGAGTCGGAGCAACACTTTTGAAGTCTGCACTGCAGGGCGCGTCACTGAACATTTATATTAACACAAAATCTATGAAAGATCGTGTATTAGCTCAACAGTTGAATGATGAGACAGACAGTCTCAGAAAACTTATGAGAAGAAGGCAGATGAAATATTTGAAAACGTATGCAATGAGATTCGTTAAGTCACGGTAATGAAAAAGGAGAATCGCAAAATGGCACAGATACTGTTAGGTAAAGAAGTAACTGCTTCAGTGAATGAGGAGATTGAAGAAAAAGTAAAAAATTAAAAGAGCATCAAGTGATGCCGAAACTTGGAATTATCCGAATTGGTGAAAAACAGGATGATATTGCATACGAGCGCAATGCTGTAAAGCGTTGCGAAAAATTATCTGTGGCATATGAAAAGTTTCTGCTTCCGGAAGATGTAACGGAAGAAATAGTGATTGATACGATCCAAAAAACTAAACAAGGCGGAAGATATTCACGGAGTATTGGTTTTTCCGCCCGTTGCCATCTCATCTGGACGAAGAGAAAATCTTAAATACATTGGCTGTAGAAAAGGACGTAGATGGAATTACCAATCTTTCCATGGCAGGTATATTTGCCGGAAAAGAGATGGGCTATGCGCCGTGTACCGCAAGTGCATGTATCAGGATCCTGGACCATTATGGAATTGACTGTACCGGGAAAAAAAGCAGTGATTGTAGGACGAAGTCTTGTGGTTGGAAAGCCGGTATCTATGATGCTTCTGAAGAAAAATGCAACAATTACAGTCTGTCATACAAAGACTAAGAATATAAAGCAGGAAGTACAGGCTGCAGATATCGTAGTTGCAAAGAGGAAGTGCAGGATTTATAAAGAAAGAACATCTAAGAACGGGACAGGTTGTTATTGACGTGGGAATCAATGTGAACGAAGAAGGCGATCTGTGCGGAGACGTAGCATTTGATGAGGCAGAACCGATTTAGATGCAATTACACCGGTTCCAGGAGGAGTTGGCGGAGTCACGACTTCAATTTTGGTGGAGCATGTGGTAAATGCAAAGCACTTTTGAAAATGAAAGCCAGTGAGAAATAGTATTACAAATATGTGAAAAGGTTAAAAAAACATCAAGAAAAAGGTTAAAATTACTTCTTGAAATTTCTGCTCATAAGTATATAATATCAATTTGTAAATAAATATTAGTTCACCGAAATTCGTTGATGAGAACAATGCCGTATCAATTGTTATTTCACAGAGAGCCTGTGTGGTGGTGGAAGCATGGGCAGTAGCAAGATAAGGATATCCTCTCTGAGAGAAGCGGGTTGAAAGTTATATCAGTAGACCTCGCCGGAATCCTCCGTTAAAAGGAAAGCGTATGATAGTACGTGACAGAGTGTCGTAAAATAAATATTACATTTTACGGAATCAGGGTGGTAACGCGGAATTTATTCGTCCCTTTTCAGACTATGGTCTGGGAAGGGGCTTTTTATTAGTGAAAATATGTAATCCCGGAATGTGTCAGAGTGATTTCATTGTATACTATGCAAATATGCAGGGAATGAGAGTAGTTTTGGTGGACATGTAATAGCTTAAGGAGGACTTGAAAATGAAAGCATTACAAAAAGCAAGCAAATTTTTATCAGATTACACGTCGGTTGTAGTAATCGCAATTGCGGTGTTACATTTTGTACCATCTATGATGGGGTGGGTCAATTATGCCCTGTTCACAGATATGGTAGCCAATAAATTCACCAGTCAGTCTATTATCATTGGTGTCATCATGTTCAGCATGGGGCTGACACTGACAACAGAAGATTTTAAGATACTGGCACAGCGTCCATTTGATATCTGTGTAGGTGCAATCGCACAGTATCTGATCATGCCATTTCTGGCATTTGCACTGACGAAGTTATTACATCTTCCTGACGGAATCGCACTTGGACTGATTTTTGTAGGCTGCTGCCCAGGAGGCGTATCTTCCAATATCATGTCTTATCTGTGTGGTGGAGATGTAGCATTTTCTGTAGGAATGACAACAGTATCTACACTGGTTTCCCGGTTATGACACCGCTTATGGTATCATTTCTCGCAAGAGGAACTCAGATTACGATCAAAGGACTTCCAATGTTTGTTTCCATCATTGAGACAGTAATCCTTCCTGTAGGATTTGGATTTTTTTACTGAATTATCTGTATGGTAAGAAGAAAATGTTCCATGAGATCCAGCAGATGATGCCGGGGGGTTGCTGTTCTTGGTCTTGCATGTGTTGTTGGAGGTGTTATCTCTTCTCAGGGATCAAAATTCTTCCAGTCCGGCGTTGTAATTTTGTTGCAGTACTGCTTCACAATGGACTTGGATATCTGTTCGGATACGGTGCAGGAAAACTGGTCGGAATGAACACATCCAAAAAGAGAACGATAGCGATCGAAGTCGGAATGCAGAACGCAGGACTCGCCACAAATCTTGCTACAACGACAGCGCAGTTTGCTTTCCACACCGGAGTCAGCAATCATCTGTGCAGTCTCCTGTACATGGCATTCTATCTCAGGAACATTACTTGCAGGAATGTTTGCAATGTATGATAAAAAGAAAGAAAAAAGCTGCTGGAAAAGTAGTTACAGAACAGTAAAAATATTAAAAAAGCTGCCGGGAAACAGTCGGAAAGACTCGAAACAAGGCAGCTTTTTGCGTAGTCAGAGAGCCCTGAAAAAAACGTGCTGAGCAAAGAAAGGTTGTTCTTTTTTTGAAAAATAGTATATAATATCTTAGTGTTAACCCCAAAACAAACAAGAAAGGATTACATTTATGAACATGCATAAGAAACGGATCGCAAGACGCGGGGCAGCCTTTGTCTGTGCGTTCGGTGTCGCACTGTCAGCAATGCCGGTGCATGCAGCGGAGGTCAAAAGCCTCGAAGATAAGACCAGTAATCTACAGAGTCAGTTGGAAGGGATCAACCAGGATCTGGTTACGATCAGCAATGAAATCGCTGAGACAGAAGTGAAAATTGAAGAGTCGAACAATGAAGTATACCGTTTGGAAGCATCGCTCCAGATTTCCCGTAATAACGAGGAAGTACAGTATGCAAACATGAAGACTCGAATTAAGTACATGTATGAAAATGGTTCAGAGACAATGATCACTATGCTGTTTACTGCAGACAGTATGGGAGACTTCCTCAACAAAGCCGAGTTCATTCAGAACATTACCGATTATGATAAGGAAATGTTAGAGAACATGATGGAGATACGGCAGGGTATCGAAACGCAGGAAGAGGATCTTAAGAGCCAGCAGCAGGAACTGACAGATTTACAGAGTCAGTTAAATACTGAGCAGCAGAATCTTCAGGCGAAAGCAGCTTAAAGACTTCCACAGATCTTGCAACTGTGAATGCGCAGCTTCAGGCAGCACGTGAGGCACAGGCAAAGCAGGAGGAAGAAGCGCAGAAAAAGCACAGGAAGAAGCGGCAAAGCAGGCATCAGCTTCCACTGAAACAATACTTCCGGAAGCAGTTCCAATAATAACAGCTCTTCCAAACCTTCTAATTCCGGAAGTAATAATAACTCGGGAGCAGTTCCAGTAATGGAAAGTATAATATTCCTTCCGGTGGTCTGACCCCATCCAAAGGGAGAATCTGGTTTAACGGACATACTGAAACCTATTATTCTCAGAAGGTACTTCCGGGAGCAGGACTTAACATTCCGGGACGTCATATTGCGAGTGACGGAACAATCCGTGACAAAGATGGTTATATTGTACTTGCCAGTGATGACTATCCAAAAGGAACCGTGGTCGAGACATCTCTTGGAGCTGGAAAAGTCTATGATAGTGGAAGTGGAAAAGGTAATATTGATTTGTATACCGACTGGTAGGAAAAGAAAGAGTGAGAACTCATATGACAGAAAAAATTGCTCAGACCGTGTAAGGTCTGAGCAATTTTTTGTCATATAGAATGTGTACTAAATTTTTGGCTGATACCGCATATTGGAAACTTTGTAGATTGTGATAAACGCCTTAGGATCCACCTGATTGATGTATTTCATCAATTTCTGGTATTCTGTTTTATCCACAATGGTGATAATTTCGTTATGCTTTTCCATTGTGTAAGCACCGATGGCTTCATAGATAGTAGCCCCGCTGTGCAGTTCATATAAAATGAAGTGGCGCAGCCTCTTCTTCTTTCTGGGTGATGATGCAGACGCGCCGTTTCATATCTTGATTGAAGATAAAGTGATCCAGTACGATTCCGTTAAAATAAGTACCGAGGACACTTAAAACTACAGTTTTCTTTTATCGTACACAAGTGCTGCGGACAGAGCCCACACACATACCGGACAGTGACATGGCTTTTTCCCGAGATCCATATGCAGATATTTGTTCATGATTTTGGCAACAATATCCAGTCCGCCAGAAGAGGCATTTCGATTGAACAAAATTGCAAGTCCGACGCTTACGACCAGTATATAACAGAGTACATCCAGTTCCTGGCTGTCGGTCATGGAGTAAAAAATCCGGAGAAAATCTTTTTCGAAAAGCCCCAGAAACAGTGGGAAGCATAATGCTTGTATAGACAGTTTTGCTCCGAATTCCCGACCGCATGTAAAGAATCCGATAATCAGAAGCACTACATTTAAGATCATAGTGATTGCTGACAATGGAAGCGGTACAAAGTTTGACAGAATGATTCCAAGACCAGAGATACTGCTGACAGAAGTGGCTTGGTACAAGGAAGAAGTAGACTGCAGCGGCAATAATTGCCTACAGCAAGCGTCAGAATCAACGTTTCCTTTACAGAGTCTGTGTATTGATTTTCTTATTCATATGTAACAATCCCCCACAAATAACATTTGCAACATTCATTTGCAAAGTATATTTTAACTGGTTCTGTGTGGAATAACAAGGTGTCTGTTGTATAAAATTGACAGAGATTTATAAAGAGCAGTATAATTAAAAAAGTAATAGCAAATGAGGGGATGGATTGGGAGGAGATGTATGGGGAAAAAAAAGAAAAGCCGTTTATGGATCTTTCTTGCTTTGATAATGGTCACAGTGACAGGTTGTGGCTATACGCTGGAAGAAAAGAGAGAAATGAAGCGTTATGAAAAGCAAGGACGGGAAAATGCGAAAATTATATAAGAGAAAATATGGAATCGATGCAAAGATTACAGAGATAAACTGTGAGAAATACAGTTCAAGTCCGGTGCCGGATTTTTCCCTTCTCCCACCGGAAATGTATTCGTGAAAATGAAGTACAAGGGGCAGATTTTTTAGTTGCGATATCAGGGCAGAAAAGAATACGGACGGGCTTGACAATTATCAGTTTCAGGAGATTGCCACAGCATTTGCACAAAGAAATGTATAACATCACAGGACTTCACGCAGAGTGCCTATGTATGTTATGGTGAGTATGGAACGGTAAAGATGAAAAAAATGGAATGATCACACATTTTATGATGGGAAAATCTGGCAGAAGTCTTACAGAAGGAATCTGCAAGAGCTGTTGTATCTTATGCCAATCAGGACGTAGAACAGATTCCTGTATCGCAGATAAGCCAGAAGACAGGCGTTGATACAATATGTGCTTACGGATTACGAGAGCCGGGAAGCATATCGGACAGTTCGGTGTCCATATTATAATCTGGCTGGCTGGCCGATTGAAAATGGAATAGAGAATCAACTATATCTGATGAATGGATATCGTGTTGTGGGTGCGGGGGAAGATACCTATGTAAAATGTGAGAAAAAAATTCAGGATGATATTATCCTGATTACAGAAAATCCAAAGGATCAGATCATACTTGAAAAAACCAGTCTGGATTCACAGGAAAATTGGAATGGGAATGGATTTATTGATGCAAGCAGGTGGCCAGTGCCTATACATTTATCAACAAATTCTGAAAAAGTATATGTGTATTTTCCGGTAGAAAAACTGGACACGAAAGAAGTGAAAGAAGCTCAGTTAGATCAAGCAGTATCAGTACAAAGGAGAAACATGCTATGACAATATCATCAGGAAAGTGACTGATGATGGCAAAGTATTCATGGCATCGTCATACAAGAGACGAGACGGAGATAAAAAATATCCGTGTTTATAGATCAGTAGGTGAAGAAAGCAACGAAGAAATTACCGAGTGCTCTTGACACAAAATAAAATCGATTTATACTAGGCATTGTAAATAAAAGGAGCTTGTGATAGCAGGCTGAGAGGAAGTCTTCAACTTCGACCCAGAACCTGATTTGGATAATGCCAACGTAGGAACGTATAAGATATGATCGTTACGGGAGATGACTGGTATCTCCTTTTTATTATGCATTTGAAGGAAACCACGTCTTTTCAATTCTAAGCCAGGTGAGAAAATCGGGGGAATATAGGAAATTTTGAGAGTGAACAGAGTTCATGATATTGGGACCAGATGTATTTCTTTGTGAACTCTGTTTTTATATAATAGAAATTACATTTCTTTATATAAAAGCTTTTCCGGCAGGATAATTCGCATTTCCGGAAAGGAGAAAGTATGCATGATTACAGTCAATGGAGAGAACAGAAGAATTGAAAAACCAAGTTACAATAACGGAATACTTGAAAGCATGTAATTATATTCCGGTGCAGGTAGTAGTAGAATTGAATGAGGAGATCATCAAAAGAGAAAATTACGATACAACTGTACTGAAAGATGGAGATGTTGTAGAGATTCTGCATTTTATGGGCGGCGGAAGATAAGCTTCACGATATACGAATAGCAGGTATTATAATTTATGAGTAAACAAAGAAAGGTGGATAAAAAATGACAACAGCAAACACAAATGAAGACAAACTGATCCTGGGAGGCCATGAGTTTACTTCCCGTTTTATTCTTGGTTCCGGAAAATTTTCTCTGGATCTGGTGAAAGCATGTATTGAAAAGGCAGATGCGCAGATCATCACTCTGGCTCTGCGTCGTGCCAATGAAGGTGGACTGGCAAATATTCTGGATTATGTACCAAGGACGTTACACTTCTTCCGAATACATCCGGTGCCAGAAATGCGCAGGAAGCAGTTCGTATCGCAAGACTTTCCAGAGAGCTGGGTTGTGGAGATTTTGTAAAGATCGAAGTTATTCACGATTCGAAATATCTTCTTCCGGATAATTACGAGACAATCAAAGCAACAGAGATCCTTGCAAAAGAAGGGTTTGTTGTTATGCCATACATGTATCCGGATTTGAATGCAGCCAGAGATCTGGTAAATGCAGGGCAGCCTGTGTGATGCCTCTTGGTTCTCCAATCGGTTCAAATAAGGGAATCTGTACAAAAGAGTTTATCCAGATTCTTATTGATGAAATTGATCTTCCAATTATCGTCGATGCAGGAATCGGAAAACCATCGCAGGCATGTGAAGCAATGGAAATGGGTGCGTCAGCAGTTATGGCAAATACTGCTATTGCGACAGCAGGAGATGTCCAGGTTATGGCTGAAGCGTTTTAAAAGGCAATTGAGGCAGGAAGAAGTGCTTATCTTTCCGGATTAGGAAGAATACTGGATAAAGGAGCAAGTGCGTCTTCACCATTAACAAGGATTTTTGCATGAGTAAATTGCACTGATAACAGAATACAAGTATAAAGATATACAAGAAAAGATATACGAGAGGATCAATGTAACAGCGATGTAGGAAAACGAAAGAAACAATGGCAGACCAGTAAAAAGATGGTCATTTTAATGAAAGTATTGTAAATGAAGAAATACTGGAAGATATGAAAAAGAATCGTATCGATCATATGAAGTATCTTCCGGATATGGAGCAGTTGGAAGAATCTGATGTGATGGACCAGGTTATTTCTGCAATGAAAGCATATGATTATGATAAATATACAGAAGCAGATGTAAGAAGAGCACTGGCGCATGATAACCGGACACCAGAGGATTTTCAGGCACTGCTTTCGCCGGCACTTCCGCTTTTAGAGGAGATTGCGCAGCAAGCACAGATTGAAACAAGAAAGCATTTTGGAAACAGTGTGTATATGTTCACGCCAATTTATATTGCAAACTACTGTGAAAATTATTGTATATACTGTGGATTCAACTGTCATAATAAGATTCGCCGTGCACAGCTTAATGAAGAAGAGATTGAAAAAGAGATGGCTGCTATTGCCAAGACCGGACTTCAGGAAATATTGATTCTTACAGGTGAGAGTAAGACAAAATCTAATGTGGAGTATATTGGAAAGGCATGCGAGATTGCACGAAAATATTTTAAAGTGGTAGGTCTTGAAGTATATCCGATGAATTCGGATGAGTATGCATACCTTCATGAATGCGGAGCAGATTATGTGACGGTATTCCAGGAGACTTACAATTCAGATAAGTATGAAACATTACATTTAGCAGGACATAAAAGGATTTTTTCCATATAGATTGAAACACACAAGAACGTGCACTTAAGGGTGGCATGCGAGGTGTTGGTTTTGCTGCACTTCTGGGACTGGATGATTTTCGTAAAGATGCTTTCGCGACAGGTTATCATGCATATTTTTCAAAGAAAATATCCACATGCAGAGATCGCATTTTCTTGTCCAAGATTGTGTCCGATCATCAATAATGATCGCATTAACCCGATGGATGTTCATGAGCCGCAGTTTTTTCAGGTAGTCTGTGCATATCGTCTGTTTATGCCATTTGCAAGTATTACGGTGTCTACAAGAGAATGTGCCCGTGTTCGTGATAATCTGGTAAATATTGCAGCGACCAAGATATCCGCAGGAGTCAGCACAGGAATTGGAAGTCATGTGGAAGATATCGAAGATAAAGGTGACGACCAGTTTGAGATTTCAGACGGAAGAACGGTGGATGAAGTGTTCGATGCGCTGAAAAAGAATGGTTTACAGCCAGTTATGAATGATTATATATATTTGTAGATGGAAATGTCAGACTACAAATAAATATTTTTTTATGATTGCAGGAACGGAGGTTTTTAGTATGAGAACGCGAGAAGAAGTTTTGCAGTATGCGCTATCTTTCCCGAATGTGTATGAAGAAAGACCATTTCGCAATCAGGGCTGGCAGACTGGTAAGAGTAAAAGGAAGTAAGAAAACATTTTTATGGATTTATGAAAGAAATGGATATGTTAATTTAAATGTTAAAGTTGATCCGCAGTGGAGAGATTTCTGGCGCAGTACTTATGCCTCTGTTATTGCAGGGTATCATCAGAATAAGGAACATTGGAATACCATTATTTTGGATGGTTCTATTCCTGAAAATGAGATTCAAAGAATGATTTCCGAAAGTTATGATTTGATTACGGATAATCCGACGAAGAGAATTTATGAGGCAGTGAAGAAAGATCCCCAAAGGTCATGTTGCGACTTATGGTAAAGTTGTTGAGATGGCAGGAGATGCAAAAGATGGCAAGAGCAGTTGGAAATGCGCTTCATAAGAATCCGGATCCGGAACATATTCCTTGCTTTCGTGTGGTTAATGCGAAAGGAGAATTAGCCGGTGCATTTGCCTTTGGAGGAGAAAGTGTGCAGGCACAATTGCTGGAAGCAGACGGGATTGAGGTAATCGATGGAAAAGTAGATTTAAAAATATGGGATATAACAAAAATAAAAAAGTAAAAGAACCCAACGTGCTGTTTAAGATGTGGAATGCGTTGGGTTCTTTTTATTTTTTCGCTTTAAAAGCAGAAAAAGCCGTGTGAAGTAGTTATGTTTCACACGGC
>VOFG01001181.1_pt1 | contig 36756 bp, 46 predicted proteins | sample 5384171 | NCBI WGS metagenome assembly VOFG01 (sample SAMN12384726, study PRJNA508395) | human gut metagenome | isolation source: healthy gut F | host: Homo sapiens
TTGCTTGACTTAATTTGTGATATTGTTACATTAGAAGACAAATTACCTCAAGGAGCCTGTACTTCACCAACGGTTTCAAACCTTGTCATGGCGAGGATTGATCAAAGAATAACAAAATACTGTCAGGTATTTAATATACGCTATACAAGATATGCGGATGATTTGCTGTTTTCAAGCAGAATATTTAATTTTGCTGAAAAGAAGTGGTTTATAAAAAAGATAAAGTATATTTTGAGTTCGCAAAAGTTGAAACTTAATTATTCCAAAATTAAATTTGGGCAAAAAGAGCTTGTACTTAATGGGTATGTTATTTCGGATCGCGAAATCCGACTATCAAGAAATCGACTTTCAGATATTAGACGCATAGTTAAATTTTCAAAGGAAAATCATCATCTCATAGACCAATTTGGCCCAGAAAAATTTATTTTGGAGGCCAATAAATTACCGCTAAAATACCGAAATCTTAATGTGTATCCTTTCGGAACAGTTTTTCAATTTGTTCAGTATATGTGTGGATATAGGGCTTTTCTGATTTCCATGACAAATAACAATTATACGTTAACACCTTTTCAAAAAGAGTTGCAACGACTGATTCGCAGAATTGAAGCGCAGATTACTCGGTTGATATGAAGAGATGTTCCGCGTATTGAAGCGCTCTTTTGACCCGGTTTAGAGGGGTATGTAACCGCACTAACCGGGAGAGCGCTTGACTGGCAGTCAAGAGGTCAGCGGTTCGATCCCGCTAATCTCCACCACGAAAAACCTTGAAGCCGCAACGGCTTCAAGGTTTTTTCATGTCTATGGCAAATTGCACAAAGCTGTTTTTGTGTTGAATTTGTGTTGAATTACAAATTCTTTGCAATTTCTTTTATTAGTGGTAGATGCCTTGTCACTGCCGCCAGTGACGTGGAGGTCGTATCTCCGCGCCAGCTCCAGATAAAACGCGGTCTGCTCTGGCGTATGGCGCGGGTAAAAGCATTCAATGGCTTCCAAGACGCTGTCCTTTAGCTGGCGGATAAGCGCCTCTAACCGCTCGTCATCCAGCCCCAACTGATAGGGGTGGGCCAAAGCAGCGCGACCGCCATCGGAACGGATGGCGGCGATGCAGTCCCGGGCGGAAACCTTGAAACGCTCTATCTTTTGATATTCGTCTGTGTCCAAATACCGATCAAAGGCCTCTCGGTTGGTCGAGACATAGCCGTGGCGCACCATCACCTGAGCGAAATGGGGGCGGGCAATTACAGCGTTACCCGCCAGTTCCTCCACCTCGTCCAGAGAGAGGATGACCCCCCGTTCACGAAGGAAATCAATTATGCGGCACAGCCCTCCACGGTTTACTTTACCCTAGTCTGCTTCTTTTGTGCGCATTAAAACGCATTAGGGAATACGCAAGGACTAACGCTTGACTTTTTGCGTATAATAGAATATAATTGTATTGCAAACAAATACAATTATATTTGAAAGGAGCTCTTTTATGTCTACAAGTGTTATGCAGGTGCGTGTTGACGATGATCTCCGCGCCAAGGCTGCCGCTGTCTACGATGAACTCGGCATCGACCTTCCCACCGCTATCCGAATGTTTTTGAAACGCTCTGTCGTGGTAAATGGCGTTCCCTTTTCCATGACGCTGCCCAAGCAGGAATACAGAGCTGAGCGGGCGATCCGCGCCGTGCAAAGCCTGAGTGAAGCCGCACAGCAGAACGGCACGGCCGATATGTCGCTGGATGAGATCAATGCTGAAATTGCAGCGTCCCGGGCTGACCGTGCGTCAAGAAATGCTCGGAACGGAGCGTAACCATAAAATACTATGTTGTACTTGATACGAATGTAGTGGTTTCCGCTCTGTTTAACATTTCCTCCGTTCCCGGTATTATTCTGCAAGAAGCTCTTGTGGGGCGTGTAATTCCTCTGCTGCATGAGGATATTCTGGACGAATACAACGATGTTCTGCACCGCCCTAAATTTAAGTTTGACCGCCGGGACATTGAAATTGCGCTGACAGGCTTGATTAAGCGGGGTATCTTTTTGGACGCTGCCACGATTGAGGACTATGTCCCCGACCCCGATGACGCAATTTTCTATGAGGTGGTTATGGAAGCAAGAGAAACTACCGACGCTTATCTTGTAACGGGCAACATCAAGCATTTCCCGGTCAAGCCCTATGTGGTGACGCCAAAAGAGATGCTGGAAATCCTGAACGAAAATGAACACTGATTAGATTATTTCATCGTGGCATTGTTAGAGAGGCACCTCAGAGATGAGGTGTCTCTTGCTATATTTGTCAGCAGTTTCAGCCGATGATCCAAAAAGGCCCGCCGGCACCCGCTCGTCTGCTGGCCTCGTTCAGAATGATGGACAAGTCCCAGACTTTTTGACTGCGCCGGTAACTGGCGGGGTCGGCTACGAGGATCTTTTTCATTCTGGACGCCCCGCAGCACGATAAAATGTCCGGACTTCGTAAAATGCCCCTTGGTCATCAGGGCCACGACCAACTTTCCGTCTGCCAGGGCATCCAGAATGCGCTGCGGTTCCGAAGCGGTACACCCTTCAACGGAAAGTCCCCACGCCTGTGCTGCGCCGGGGATCAAAGTGTGGTAGGTGCCGCTTTTGCTGCACCAATAGCCATGCTCATAGGCCCACCGTGCCATTTGGACCGGGTCAACCGTCTCACTGGTCAGCGAGGAGACCACAATAGCCATGGAAGTTGGCCCGCAGCCATACCCCCCAATATGGTCAGTGCCATAAGGCTGATTGGCATAGCGTTCATCCAGCTGGTTGAAGTAGATGACCTCCGTTTCCCCATCGGTAAAGCGCACATCGCCAAGAGCTGTAATGGTGCGTGAGGCCCGCACGCAGGATCTGCTCCATGTCGGTGAGGGAGATGGCGGCAAAGTCCAGATTTTTCGCCGCGCAGTATTGAGAAATAAACAGGTTGGCATTGCTGATGAGATCCCCCTCATAGGGATTGACTACTCCATAGTGATCTCCGTCTGTTCCGGCAAAATCATTGGCGATGCGCTCCTGCACATTCTCAATGCCTTCTCCGAGGATCTGATTGATCGCAAAGGCAGCCCGATTCATATATTCCGTAATGGCCGCGTTGTCATTGAGGATCGGCTGTCCGGCTGCTCCGGACGCTCCGCTGCCCGTTAGGCTCCCGAAGGCAAGCCCCGGCAGGGGCTTGAGCTGCATGGTATCGCTCCACATCCCACTGGATCGGCTCCATGCCGATGGAGCGAATGGCGGAGATCACATGGTCGTCATACTCGCCGAAGGGGCAGCGAATAAGCGTCGGACGAGCCCCTGTGAGCGCCTCGAGCTTATCGTTGCAGGTATTCACATCTTTGATGATCTACTCCGCCGTCAGAGAATTGTAGTGGTCGTGTGCGTTGGAATGGTTCATCAGCTCGCAGCCGCTGTCTACGATGGCCTTGGCCTGCTCCGGATACTGGTCCGCCCAGTTGCCGACCACGAAAAAGGTCGCCTTGACGCCGTAGTCCGCGAGCACATCGAGAATCTTCTGCGTGTTGTCCGCCCCCCAGGCGGCGTCAAACGAGATGCTGCACACCTTCTGGTCGCGCTCGACGCAGTAGATGGGCAGCTGACGCGTCGTGGCTGACGCCCGCACGGCGGCGGGCGCGTTCACAGCACCGAAAATGGCTGCCGCAGCCAGCAGCGCAGCGCCAACTGTCAGTGTTTTGCGCCGCAGGACAAGAAATCGCGGCCGCGGCGCCTCCATCTTCCCGCGCTTCTCTCTCCGCTTAAAATACAAAAACATCCGCATATCCTCCCCATTTTGTTTTGGTAGAGGGTATGCGATAATTTTTTCTTTCATGCCGTGGACACTGTGTACCTCATTCGGATTTTTCAAGCTCGGTTCTCCATTTGAGTGCGGAATGGCCCCGTCTCCGCAGGTGCCGCAGTCCTTTTTGCACCGCTTTGCGCTATATTGTTTAATTTCTGTCATTGACAAGGTGAATATTTTTGTATATAGTAATAAGACACCCTGGCAATACATCGTAAAAATGAAATTGGAGGTTCCGCATGAAAAGATTCCTGAGTATCCTGCTCGCTATGGTCATGGTGCTTTCACTCGTGGCCTGCGGCGACAAGAAGACCCCTGACACGCCCGACACCCCCGACACTCCCGACACTCCCGACAAGCAGGAGGAGACCATCCACATCGGTATCGTGACCGGTTCCGTTTCTCAGTCTGAGGACGACCGCCGCGGCGCGGAGGCCTTCCAGCACCGAAGAGCTGGAGACCACCATCATCCAGTGCATCGTCAACCTGTCCGACGACCCCGACATGAAGGCGATCATCGTCAACCAGTCCGTCCCCGGCACGACCGAGGCCTTCCGTAAGATCAAGGAGCGCCGCCCCGACATCCTCTGCATCGCCGGTGAGGCGCATGAGGACCTGCCCGAGATCGGCTCCGCTGCCGACCTCGTCTGCAACAACGACTTCGTTGCCCGCGGCTACCTCATCATCCGTACCGCGCACGAGCTTGGGCTGCGACACCTTTGTTCATATCTCCTTCCCGCGCCACATGGCTTATGAGACCATGAGCCGTCGTATCGCCGTCATGAAGGCGGCCTGCGAGGAGTTCGGCATGAAGTTCGAGATGGAGACCGCTCCCGACCCCACCTCTGACGTCGGCGTTGCCGGCGCACAGGCTTACATCCTTGAGAAGGTTCCCGAGTGGGTGGAAAAGTACGGCGAAAAGGCTGCTTACTTCTGCACCAACGACGCACATACCGAGCCGCTGCTCAAGCAGCTTCTTGAATACGGCGGCTACTTCATCGAGGCTGACCTTCCCTCCCCGCTCATGGGCTATCCCGGCGCTCTGGGCATCGACCTGACCGCTGAGGCGGGCGACTTCCAGAAGATCCTTGCCAAGGTCGAGGCCGCCATCTGCGAAAAGGGCGGCGCGGGCCGCTTCGGCACCTGGGCGTACTCCTACGGCTACGTCACCGTTTCCGCCGGCCTTGCCCAGCACGCTCTGAACGTCATCAACGGCGAGAGCGAGCTTGCCGATATCGACGATATCGCGAAGGCCTATCACCAGTTCTCCCCCGACGCCTCCTGGAACGGCTCCAACTACACCAACGCCACCACCGGCGTCAAGGCCGACAACACCTTCCTGGTCTATCAGGATACCTACATCATGGGCGATCCGGGCTGGTTCATGCACGCCACCGAGGTCGAGGTCCCCGAAAAGTACTTCACCGTTAAGTAAGCCTTCGGCTCACTGACGAACATCAAAAAAACAGGGGGGAGGAGAATCCTCCCCCCTGCTTCTTTTAGGTAGGGTATAGCTTATGGAAAATAACAACGCTCCTCTGTTGGAGATGCGCAGCATCAAAAAGGACTTCTTCGGCAATCAGGTCCTCACGGATATCAGCTTCACGCTCCGCGAGGGCGAGGTGCTCGGCCTTGTCGGCGAAAACGGTGCGGGCAAGAGCACGCTGATGAAGATCCTCTTCGGCATGGACGTCATCCGCGAGACCGGCGGGTACGGCGGAGATGTTCTCATCAACGGTGAAAAGGTCACCTTTAATACGCCCTTTGACGCACTGGAAGCCGGTATCGGCATGGTGCATCAGGAGTTTTCTCTGATTCCCGGCTTCACGGCGACGGAGAATATTCTGCTCAACCGTGAGCCCCAGAAGAAAAATGTCATCTCCGAGGTGTTCGGCAGCCGTCTGAACACGCTCGATTATAAGGAGATGGACCGCAGTGCAGCGGCAGCCATTGAAAAAATGGGCGTCCACATCGACGCCAACATGGTCATCAGCGATATGCCGGTCGGCCATAAGCAGTTCACCGAGATCGCGCGCGAGCTGAGCAAGGAGCATCTCAAGCTGCTTATTCTCGACGAGCCGACCGCCGTTCTGACGGAAAAGGAGGCCGCGGCGCTGCTCGATTCCATCCGCAGCATGTCGGCGCGCGGCATCGCGGTCATCTTCATCACGCACCGCCTGCAGGAGATCCTTGATGTGTGCGACAAGGTCATCATCATGCGCGACGGCCATGTGGTGAAGGATACCCCGGCGAAGGAAACGAACGTTTCCGACATCACAAGGTGGATGGTCGGCCGCAGCGTGGACCTCTCCGCTGCACAGGATGTAGTCGATCACTCCGGCGCCAAGACCATCATGTCCATCCGCAAGCTCTGGGTCGATATGCCCGGCGAGATCGTGCGCAACGTCGATCTCGATATCCGCGAGGGCGAGATCCTCGGCATCGGCGGCCTCGCCGGTCAGGGCAAGCTCGGCATTCCGAACGGCGTTATGGGCCTTTATGAGGCGGGCGGCACGGTCGAGTTCGACGGCAAGCCCATTCCGCTCAACGCCCCCGCCGCTGTCTCGACGCGCAGCTTGCCTTTGTGTCGGAGGACCGCCGCGGTGTGGGCCTGCTGCTCGACGAGTCGCTGGAGTGGAACATTGCCTTCCCGGCCATGCAGATCCACAATAAGTTTCTCAAGAGCCTGTTTGGCGGCCTTGTGAAATGGCGCGATGAAAAGGCCATCCGCGCCGTGACCGACCGCTATATTGACGAGCTGAAGATCAAGTGCACCAGCTCGAAGCAGAAGGCCAAGGAGCTCTCCGGCGGCAACCAGCAGAAGGTTTGCCTTGCCAAGGCGTTCGCGCTCGAGCCGAAGTTCCTCTTTGTCTCCGAGCCGACCCGCGGCATCGACGTCGGCGCGAAATCGCTGGTGCTCGACGCGCTCAAGAGGTTCAACCGCGAGAGCGGGATCACCGTTGTGATGATCTCATCCGAGCTGGAGGAGCTGCGCATGACCTGCGACCGCATCGCCATCGTCTCCGGCGGCCGGATCGCCGGCATTCTGCCCGCGACCGACTCCTCCGAGGCGTTCGGTATGCTGATGGTCAGTCAGGTCAAATAAGGAGGGCAGATATGGATAATACAACAAACAGCCTTGCCGAAAAGAGCAGGCTCCGCCAAATGATCGACAGCTACGGCGTCCCCCGCATGATCATCACCGGCTTTCTGCTGCTGATGTTCGTGCTCGTGCCGTTCGCGGGCGTGGACTTCGCAACGCAGATCAGCAACGTTATCAACCGCTTTAGCTGGAACGCCGTCATGGTGCTGGCAATGGTCCCGATGGTCCACTCCGGCTGCGGCCTCAACTTCGGCCTGCCGCTCGGTATCATCTCGGGTCTTCTGGGCGCGACGCTGTCCATCGAGCTCGGCTTCACGGGAGCGATGAGCTTCGTCATGGCCATCGTCATCGCAACGCCGTTTGCGTTCCTGTTCGGCGGCGGCTACGGGTGGCTGCTTAACAAGATCAAGGGCGGCGAGATGATGATCGCGACGTATGTCGGCTTCTCCGCCATCTCGTTCATGTGCATGATGTGGCTGCTGCTGCCGTACAAGAAGCCCGAGATGGTGTGGGGCTTCTCCGGCTCCGGCCTTCGTACCACCATCTCCCTCGAGGGCTTCTATGACCGCGTGCTGGCGGACATTCTCTCCATCGACCTCAACCGCTTCGGCATCAACCTCGTCATTCCGACCGGCAGCCTGATCTTCTTCGCGATCCTTGCTTTCCTAATGTGGGCGTTCCTGCACACCAAGACCGGCACCGCAATGACCGCCGTCGGCTCCAACCCTTCCTTTGCCAAGGCAGCGGGCGTCAGCATCGACAAGATGCGCCTCATTTCCGTCGTCCGTTCCACCTGGCTGGGCGCGGTCGGCATCCTCGTCTATGAGCAGGGGTTCGGCTTCATCCAGATCTACACCGCCCCGCTCAAGATGGCATTCCCGGCGGTCGCCGCCATCCTCATCGGCGGCGCGAGCGTCAACAAGGCGAGCATCGCCAATGTCATCATCGGCACCATCCTCTTCCAGGGTCTTGTCACCATGACGCCGACGGTCATCAACTCCTTGATCCACATGGACATCAGCGAGATCATTCGTATCATCGTCTCCAACGGCATGATCCTCTACGCGCTGACCCGTAAGATGGGAGGGAAGAAGTAAGTATGAAAAAGATCAACAACAATCTTCCTCGCGGCGGCGTCGAATGGGGCCGCACGTTGCGGGTAGGTTCCTGAGCGACAACATCGTGCCCATCATGTTCGTTCTGATCTGCGCCTACTGCATCCCGCGCGCGGACCTCTCGTGGAACTATCTGCTCAATGAGGGCATGACCCGTCTGGGCCGCAACGCTTTCCTCATCCTGAGCCTGCTCATCCCCGTTATGGCGGGCATGGGTATGAACTTCGGCATGACGCTCGGCGCGATGGCAGGCCAGATCGGATTGATCTTTGCCGCCGACTGGCAGGTCTGGGGCATCCCCGGACTGATCCTCGCGGCGATCATCTCCATTCCTATCTCCGTTCTGCTCGGCATCATGATCGGCAAGCTCCTCAACCGCGCCAAGGGCCGCGAGATGATCACGAGCTACATGATCGCCTTCGCCATGGACGGTGTGTACCAGTTCTTTGTGCTCTTTATGATGGGTCCCGTCATTCCCATCATCCACAATACGCTCAAGCTCCCGCGCGGCTACGGTATCCGGAATACGGTGAGCCTGCTGAATATGCGCCAGAGCTTGGATAACCTGCTGGCGGTCAGCGTCGGCGGCGTGAAGATCCCCGTGCTCACGCTCATTATCATCGCCGCCGCCTGCCTCTTTATCCTCTGGTTCCGCCGCACCAAGCTCGGTCAGGATATGCGCGCGGTCGGTCAGGATATGGAGGTCGCGCGCGACGCGGGCATCAATGTCGAGCGCACCCGCGTGATCTCCATGGTCATCTCCACCGTGTTCGCGGGCTTCGGCATGATCATTTATTTGCAGAACGTCGGCAACTTCCCCACCTATACCGCCCATACCCACATCGGTATGTTCTGCATCGCGGCGCTGCTCGTCGGTGGTGCGAGCGTGGAGAAGGCGAGCATCAAGAACGTGTTCCTCGGCGTTATCCTGTTCCACACCATGTTCATCGTGGCGCCGCGCACCGGCACGGTCATCACCGGCGACTCCATGATCGGCGAGTACTTCCGCGTGTTCGTGTCCTACGCCGTCATCACCGTGGCGCTGGTCATGTACGAGGCCAAGAAGCGCAAGGCTAAGAGCGCGGCTGGCTTGCAGCTTGCAGCCGACCAGCTGGCAGAAGAGGAGGCGAAGGCAAAATGAAGAATAAGACCTCCAATCGCAGACTGATCTTCCAGCTCGCGGCAGTCGTCATGCTCATTGTCATCGCCTACGCCATGACGATCGTCGGCCGCGGCCACACCGTGTATTTCGACAACAAGAAGTTAGAGTACAACGGCAAGACCTACGATACGCCGTACAAGGTCGTCGTTCTTGTGGACGGCGAGCAGGTCGCTAAGCTCTATGACCGCGAGCGCGGCAGCGCGACCTGCATCGGCCAGAAGTTCACGGTGACGCTCGAGATCACCGAGAAGAAGGGCGGCAGCGAGACGACGCAGACCTACACGATCCCCTGCCTAAGAATATGGACGGCATCATCATCAATCTGCCCGCCTATCTCGCGGGACTGGGTGAGGACGCCTATCTGACGGAGTTCATCCCGTCGCCCGACGCGGAGATCGTCGAGGAGGACACCCCCTCCGGCGACGACTTCGGCATGGACGATATGACGATGGACGAGGTGCCCGTCGGCTAACCGAACAATCACCACACAGCCCATGCGTTTCGCATGGGCTGTGTGCACACTGAAAAGGAGGAAGGCAGCATGGCTGCATTAAAAGGGCTGAAGCCCGAGAAGGTATTTGAATATTTTGAGAAGCTCTGCTCCGTGCCGCACGGCAGCGGCAACACGAAGATCATCAGCGACCTGTGCGTGGGCTTTGCCAAGGAGCTTGGGCTGAGGTACCGCCAAGAGGCGTGCAACAACCTTATCATCTGGAAGGACGGCTCCGCGGGCTATGAGCAGTCCGAGCCGATCATTTTACAAGGTCACATCGACATGGTCTGCGCCAAGACGGACGAGTGCGCGAAGGACATGGCGGCGGAGGGTCTTGACCTGCGCACGGACGGCGAGTGGGTCTGGGCGGATCAGACCTCGCTCGGCGGCGACAACGGCATCGCCGTGGCGATGATCCTCGCCATCCTTGCCGACGATACGCTCCCCCATCCGCCGCTTGAGGCGGTTTTCACCGTCGATGAGGAGGTCGGTATGGACGGCGCGTTTGCGCTCGACTGCTCCGACCTCAAGGGAAAGAAGCTCTTGAACCTCGACTCCGAGGAGGAGGGCATCTTCACGGTGTCCTGCGCAGGCGGTATGCGCGCGGATTGCACGCTTCCCGGCAAGCGCGAGCCGCTCGGCGGCGAGAGCTGCTACGCTGTGACGATCTCCGGCTTGCAGGGCGGCCACTCCGGCGGCGACATTGACAAGGGCCGCGGCAGCGCGAACGCGCTGATGGGCCGCGTGCTCTATTCCGCGATGGAGCAGCTCTCGGGCCTGCGCCTCGCGGCAATACAGGGCGGCAAATTCGACAACGTGATCTGCTCGCGCTGCGACGCGGTCATCGCCGTCCCCGCGGGGAAGGAGGCGGACCTTGAGCAGTTTATCCGCGGCTTTGACGCGACGCTCAAAAATGAGTACGCCGGCTGTGACGCGGGCGTGACGCTCGAATGTGCCAAGACCGAGGCGGCGTCCGCCGTCAGCGCGGAGACTACCTCCGTGATGCTCCACACGCTCCTTGCGCTGCCGCAGGGCGTGGAGGCGATGAATGTGGACTTCCCCGGTCTGGTGCAGACCTCCCTCAACCTCGGCGTAATGCATTTGACGGAGGACGGACTGCATTTCTCCTACTCCATCCGCTCCTGCATTGCCTCGCAGAAGGCGATGCTTGCTCAGCGCGTCCACGCCATCGTGGAGTTTGCGGGCGGCACGGTCTCCGAGCGCGGCAATTATCCCGGCTGGCAGTACGAACGCGATTCCAAGCTCCGCGAACTGGTGCTTGGCGTCTACCGCGACCTCACCGGCGCGGAGGCCAAGCTCGAGGCGACGCACGGCGGACTGGAGTGCGGGATCTTCATTGAGAAGATTCCCGGTCTCGACGCCATCTCCCTCGGGCCCGAGCTGCACGACGTTCATTCCGTGCGCGAGCGGCTGAGCGTGCCCTCCACCGAGCGCGTCTACGAGCTGGTGTGCGAGGTCCTGCGCCGCAGCAGGTAAGCCGAAAACCCCGCGGGCATAAATAATCTCCACCACGAAAAACCTTGAAGCCGCAACGGTTTCAAGGTTTTTTGCATATGGTTTACAGTATACAGCAAAAGCGGCAGAGCAAAAGGCTCTGCCGCTTTGTCGCATCTTAAAAGGGAGAATCTGCTCTGCCGTCAGCGCACCGTAGGGCCGGCCCGCAGGGCTTCATTCGGAAAGGAGCATACGGTCGTTATCGAGCGTCCTGCCCGTGCCCGCGCGGAAGCGCTCAACGAGATCCTCCACCGTCATGCCGGCGCGCTCCGCGCCCGCGACGTCGAGCACGATGCCGCCGTCCGCCATCATCAGCGTGCGGTTGCCGAGCGCGAGAGCCTGCGTCATGTTGTGCGTCACCATCAGGCAGGTGATGTGATGCTCCGCCACGATGCTCTGCGTGAGCGCGAGCACCTTTTCCGCCGTGCCCGGGTCGAGCGCCGCCGTGTGCTCGTCGAGCAGCAGAAGCTCCGGCGGCACCATCGTCGCCATCAAAAGCGTCAGCGCCTGCCGCTGACCGCCCGAGAGCAGACCGACGGGCTGGCCCAGCCGGTCCTCCAGTCCCATGTCGAGCTGCGCGAGCTGGGCGCGGAAGAGCTCGCGGTCCTTGGCCGTGATGCGGCTGAACGGATTGCCGTGCGCCGCACGCAGATACGCGAGGGCAAGGTTTTCCTCAATGCTCATGTGCGGCGCAGTGCCGCGCAGCGGGTCCTGAAACAGCCGCCCGATGACGCGGCTGCGGTCATGCTCTCGTGTAAAGGTAATGTCCTTGCCATTCAGCAGGATGCGTCCCTCGTCCACATAAAAGCTGCCCGCGATGGCGTTGAAGAGCGTGGACTTGCCCGCGCCGTTCGAGCCGATAACGGTGACGAAATCGCCCTTGTCGAGATGGAGCGACAGATCGGTAACGGCGCGCTTTTCGTTCACCGTTCCGACGTTGAAGGTCTTGGAGATGTGTTGAATGTCCAGCATATCAGTTGCCCCCCTTCCCTTTTGCCGCGGCCTTGCGGCGCTGGAACGCCGCCCACCTTTGGATGCTCGGCGCGGCGATGGCCAGCGCCACGATGATCGCCGTGAGCAGCTTCAGGCACTCCACCGGCACGATCTTCGTGTAGAACACGACCGCGTAGATGAAGCGGTAGATCAGCGAGCCGACGAGCGCGGCGAGCACGCCGCGCGTCATGCTGCGGCGGCCGAGCACCGTTTCACCGATGATGAGGCAGGCAAGGCCGATGACGACGATGCCGGTACCGGAGTTGATGTCCACGGTCTTCTGATACTGGCCCACCATCGCGCCGGCAAGGCCGGTCATGGCATTGGCAAGGCAGAGGCCGACGGAGATGGTGAACGCAGGATTCAGCGACGACGCGCGCACCATGTCGGGATTATCGCCCGTCGCGCGGAGCGACAGACCGAGATGCGTGCCGAGAAACAGGCGCAGCAACACCGCCGCAAGTCCGGTAACGATGACTGCAAGCAGCAGCTCATACCATGTCCCGCCGATGCCGGCGTCGCGCGCCAGCGTGAACACGGTGTCGGAGCCGAGCAGGCTTTGATTGGCCTTCCACCCCATCGCCATGAGGTTCACGGTGTAAAGTCCCGTATTCGTCACGATGCCCGCGAGGATGCTCGGCACGCCGAGGTTCGTCTGCAAAAAGGCGGTGACAAGTCCCGCGCACGCGCCGGCGAGCATCGCCGCGGGGATGGCGAGGAACGGATGTCCCGCCGCCGTCAGGCTGACGGAAACCGCCGCGCCGAGAACGAAGCAGCCGTCCGTCGTGAGGTCGGCAATGTCGAGGATGCGGTAGCTCAGAAACAGCGCCAGCGCGACCGGCGCGTACAAAAAGCCCAGCTCCAGGGCGGTCTGCGTGATGATGAGCATGGGGTCGCTCTCCTTTCAGGCTTCGGCCCTCCGACCTTCGTCGGAGGGCTTCCGCGTTGTTGTTTCGGTTCAGTCCTTGGTGGTGGTCACTTCCACGACGGTGCCCATGCTGTCGAAGCAGGAATACTCGGCCTGCTTGCCGATCATAGCCGTGGTATCGGTGTTGACGGTGATGATGCCGCCATCCATGAGGTAGTAGGCATAGTCCTCCACGGGGAATTGGGAAAAGGTGTTGCCGTAGGAGTCTTTAATAAGCAGGAGCTTGCCGTTCTTGCCGCTGCCCTCAATGACGGTCTGTGCCTGGTTGGAGTTCAGAAACACGGCGTACTGGTCGCTGCCGGACAGGTATTTCCGCTCGTAGATGCTGTCCGTCTCATACTGACCGTTGTTGTAGGACACACTTCTATTTATGTGCTTATACCATGCGGTGATCTCCTCGGCGGGGACGGTGGGCAGGGGGACTTTATTCCAAGTTGTACCGTAGAAATCATCGCAGAGAATTTCCTGCGTCCATTCGTCCACATTCGGTTCAATGTCCCGCCACGCACAATAGGCATAGTAGGCCCCAAGGCTGGTCCAGTGGTGGTCAGTGCGGTAGTAGATGTTCTCGCTGCTATGAGCGGTGAGAGCAGAAAGCACGTCCGTTGTGTCAACACCTGCATCGGTCAGCACTTGCAGGATAGCGGCGTAGTCCGCCACGGGCGCATGGGCAGGGAGCTTATCCGTCAGCACTTGTGCCGCCATAGGGACAAGGATCATATTCATAGAAACGCCCTCTGCTGCCAGTTTTTCCTGTAAATCAGCAAGGGCGGCTGCGTTGGCGGCAAGCTGCTTTTTACTATAAGATGTAAACTTGTCCATCAGGTACTGATCTTTGCAGAGATAGACGCCGCTGCTTTCCCGTTTACCGATGGCCAGTTCCGTGTAGGTTTTCATCGTGACCCAGCCATCCCGCAGGGGAACTTGATCAGTAAGATACTTTTCCAGTTCGCCACTAAATTTGCCGGAGATAAAGTTGGCAACGGTAAATTTGGGCTTTTGCGTCAAAGTGCGCTTTTCTCTTTCGGAGTAATAGCGATCCGGCATCAGCAATCCGGCAAGAGTAGAAACCGCCAGCAGCAGGCAGAAAAAAGAGGTAATGATTTTATTTCGCATTAGCGCAATAGTATTCCTGAATGTCCTCGATGGACGCGCCGCAGCCCTTCAGGCACTGGATGCCCTGCATCCAGTTGACCGACTCCTCGTTGAACACCCGGCGGTTGCCGCCGTCCCGCGTGCAGGGCAGCAGCCCCTTGTCCGTATAGAACCGCAGCGTATGCTCCGTGACGCCGAACCGCTCCGCCATCTGCCTGATCGTATAGTACATAATGCTTCCTCCGAAAAAAAACACTTGACTTCGTGTTACTCGAACTGGATAGAATGATTTTAACACAGAAAAATTGTCTGTACAATCCAATTACGGAGGACGAAACATGGAATATCTGACCTTGAACAACGGCGTTCCAATGCCGCTCATCGGCTTTGGGACCTTTATGCTGGGCGGCGAGACCTGCACCGAGGCGGTCACCGCGGCAATCGAAAGCGGCTATCGGATGATCGACACGGCGGAGGCCTACGGCAACGAGAAGGAAGTGGGCGAAGGCATCCGTCGGAGCGGCATTGACCGCTGGGAACTGTTTCTCGTCACAAAGGTGAATTTCAAGTCCTATGAGCACGCGGAGCAGACGGTGATGCAATCTCCTGAAAATCTGCAAACCGATTATCTTGACCTGCTGCTTCTGCATTGGCTATTCGCCAACTACTACGCGGCGTGGCGGACGCTGGAAAAGCTGTATGGGGACGGCAGAGTCCGTGCCATCGGCGTTTCCAACTTCGAGCCCGACCGGCTTCTTGACCTGATCGCCTACAACAAGATTGTCCCGGCGGTGGACCAGATCGAAACGAACCTCTACTGCCAGCGCGGCGCCGAGCGCGTCTGGATGGACAAAAAGCAGGTCGCTCACATGGCCTACGCCCCGCTGGGTCAGAGCAATCGGAACGAAATGTTTCAGGAGCCCGCGGTGCTTGCGCTTGCCAGGAAGTACGGGAAAACGCCGGCGCAGATCCTGCTCCGCTTCCTGACGCAGAACGGCATTGCCGTCATTCCCCGAGGCACCCGGCCGGAGCATATCCGGGAGAATTTTGTCCTGTTTGATTTCACGCTGACGCTTGACGAAATGGCACAGCTTGCCGCACTGGACAGAAAAGAACCGCTGATCGGCAGGCCGGAAGCACCGGAGCTGGTGGAATTCTCCCTGACGTGGAAAAAACAGCCGTGACTTATCCCTTTTATAGTATACTAAAGCACAAGAGAAAACATAGGAGGTTCTCACCATGACGGATGTTCAGCAGCGGGCTGCGGCAAAGGAATTTACGACATACTGGAAAAATCGTGGAGATGCAAAGCAGAAAACACAGCGGTTTTGGATCGACCTGCTGCGGAATGTCTACGACATCTCCAATCCGGAACAATCCATTGAATTTGAGGTGCCCGTCAAACTAAGCCACACCAGCTTTATTGACGGTTATCTGGCTGATACCCGCGTTCTGATTGAGCAGAAAGGCACGGACTTGAAAAAGGGCTATAAGCAATCGGACGGTCAGATGCTGACGCCGTACCAGCAAGCCCGCCGTTATGCCGGATACCTCCCGTTCAATAGGACACCGCGCTGGATCGTGGTCTGTAATTTCCAAACCTTTGAGATCCACGATATGAACTTTCCCAACGGTGAGCCAGAGATATTGACGCTGGCAGAGTTGGAAAAGAACTATTCCCGACTGCAATTTTTGGTAGACACGGGAAGTAAGACCATCAAAAAGGAAATCGTTTGTGCTACCTTGAGCTGGTCGTCGGTGGTAACATGGGCGTAGGTGTCCAGCGTGAAGATTGTGGAGTAGTGGCCCAGCATGGAGGACACCGTTTTGTGGAAGATGGCCGCACGATACGCGGCATGGTGAAAGGGGGCCATTCTTACCGGAAGAATGGCCTCCTTTGATCCCCCAAAACCGTGAGGGACTTCAGCCCATCAACCCCACCGCTGCAGGCCTTACAGTAGACCGACTGCACACGCTGCGCAAAGGAGTACATGTCATCCTCGTTGCCGCTTTTGATTTGACTTTCTCCTTGCGGCCGCTGCCACTCTGCCTCGAGGTTACGAAAGAACTTGCTAATGATCTTGTATCACCTCCGCAGCAGTTTGAGAGAAAAGCGGGCGAAAGGATGGATCGCATCCTTTCGCCCGTCGCTCACAGCCCTGTATAAGCGGTGTGATATTGCGGCAGCAGCGCCTCGATCTTCTTGTGATAACCCTGCTCCCAGAACAGACATTTGGACGGATCGACGCCCAGCTTGTCGCCCGTAAGCGCCAGCGCCACCGCGCGGCAGCCGCCGTTGCAAAGCTCAAAATAAGCGCAGCCCGCGCATTTTGTATTTTTCTCGCGCAGCGTGCCGAGCGTGGTGCATACCTCGTCAAGATACGGTCCGCCGGAGAGCAGCTGCGAAAGGGGCTCCCGCTTCGCGTTGCCGAGAATATCCCCGTGCTGCTCGTAATAGCCCGACATCTGGTGGCAGGGGAACACGTTGCCGTTCGCCGCGACGGCGACCATGCCGCGGTTTCCCTTGCACACGGGCGCGCTGCTCCGATACTCTCCCGCGCAGGAGTTGACCGCGGTGAGCGTGTAAAACCTCGAGCGCGGATAGAGCGTCCCGAGCTGCCAGACCGTCAGGTCCATCGTGTGCTCGCCCTGCGCGTACTTCTCCCACAGGAGGAGCGCCTCGTCATAGTATTCCTCAAACGTGAGGCAGGCGTCGCCCGCGTTCTGCACCCAGCGGGGGGCCTCCGTTGTGCGGATGATGCGCATTTCCGCCACGCCCATACCGTCCAGCCGCTCCGCCGTTTTCAGCATGGAATCGCGGTTGCGGCGATTCATATTCGTCTGCACCTTGACGGGGAAGCCGTTTTCGACGCACAGCCGGATCGCGCGCAGCGCAGTTTCCTCCGCGCCTTGGTGTGCGCGCATCCAATCGTGATAGCCGAGGCCGTCAAAGGATATTTTCATGAGCGGGACGCAGCCGATGGCCTTCATGCGGTCAAGCGCCTGCCGGTCGATAAAATACCCATTCGTGTTCAGCTCCTCGACGTACATGCCGCGCGCGTAGATGCCCTCGAGAATCTCGAAGAAGCTCTTGTGCAGCATCGGCTCGCCGCCCGTGATGGTGAAGGCGTTGATGCCGCAGTCGCGGGCCTGGTCGAGAAGTCGGTCCGCCTCGTCCATGCTCCACTCGCTCATGAGCGGCGCGTTGTCGGCGGCGTTGAAGCAGTGGATGCAGTTATAGTTGCATTTGCCTGTGATCATCCAGTTCATCGCCGGGAAATAGCGGTTCGGACAGAGGCGCGGCCGGCTCCAGTCCGACAGCACGTCGCTGCTTTCTGCCCTTCGAATAAAGCCGTCTGCCAGGAATTTGCGGGCCAGCGGGCTTTCCGCCTCGTCCGGCAGCTCGCTTCGCCCGTCGCACTCCGTCAGAAACGCAAACTCCTCCGCCGTCAAGCCCTTAGCGTTGCGTTCGCCCTTTATGTAATACGCATAGGGAACGAGCATCCACGAACGCAGGGCGATATAGGGGTTCAAAATATAACGCATAGTCTATGTCTGAATCCGTTCATTGGTCCTTGTTATTGCAAAGCCAAAGCCCTTTTTCAATAGAGCACCAATAGCAGTTATTGCAATTCGGCAGCTTTCCGCATACTCCGCACCTGGAAATACCGCCGGAATATCTCGTCGCACGCACTCCGCAGCGTTTGCATTCCCAGTACCCGCATGAATAACCGGCGGAAACGATCAATCTTCCGTCGCTCTTGCGGCAACCGCCGCCGGACACATTGTTAAGTTCTTCATCCGCAAGCTCGCCCGCTTTGGGATGCATGATTTCAAAATACGCAGCCGCGCTCTCTTCGGTCATTTCCATGCCGTTTTCCTTTGCGAGAGTCAACAGCGCTTCGGGAGTTTCTGCCGCCTTTGCCTTTGCGAAAAGTTCTTTATTGTTTTCCATAAAAAGCTCCTTCTCAGCACTTTATGACATGCGACTCGCTCATCTTTATTTCGCTTCCGTCGTGGATTTTCAGGGTATAATACCATCCGTCGTTTTCGTAGCTTCTCTTCACGACCTTGCCGGTGGCGGTTATCCTGGTTGCTCCCAACCAGCTATGGATGTATAATACGGTTTCGCCCACAGCGAATCGGGGCTGTGGTCTGCCGGCGTCATAGCCACCGCCGCAGCCGCCCGATACATTATCAAGCTCGCTGTCGGAAAGCTCGCCGGTCTGGGGATGCAGCCGGTCAAAGTACGCCTTGGTCTCCTCCTCGGTCAGCTCCATGCCGTTTTCCTTTGCCAGAGCCATAAGCTCCTCAGGGGTCTTCGCTTCCTTTGCCTTCGCAACGAGTTCCTTGGTCAGCTCCATGGTTCTCCTCCTTTACTTGCATTAGCATTTGCCTGTCACTTACTCCACGCTGGGGTCATCTTCTGTTCGCCGGATGATAGCACTCACGGGGCTCCATCGCCTTCGCCGCCCTTATGGTCAGCTCTATGATCGTTGTCCAGAGGCCGCCCTTGACGGCGAGGGGGTCGACGCCCCAATACAAGCACCGACAGCAAGTACCCTTCACGCCGAAGGTGGAGGGTCCATCCACATAGTGCCTGCACTTATGGCCGCAGGTGGTTTTAAGGCGTCCTCCGCTGGAGTAGCAGCCGCCGCCGGCCACGTTGTCCAGCTCGTCGTCGGACAGCTCGCCGGTCTGGGGGTGCAGCCGGTCAAAGTACGCAGCCGCGCTCTCTTCGGTCAGTTCAACGCCGTTTTCTTTTGCAAGAGCCATGAGTTCTTCGGGAGTTTTCATTTCTTTTGCTTTTGCAAGCAATTCTTTGTTTATTTCCATCTTTGAATCCTCTCTGTACAATTTAAAATATTCTTTAGCAGGGTCTCGGATGAACCTTGCATTTTAATACCGTATCGCTCTTGTCCCCAATACTGTTCATACAGTTCCGACAGCGGGGGTCGCTTGCAAAACATCCGGAACAACGCAACACGCCGGTGCTAAAGTCAATACCCCTTTTGCCGCAACGGCTGCAGACATAGTCGGACAAACAGTAGCCGTCCGCCATACAAGTATCGTAGGGGTCATCCGCCCATGGGAGGCAACCGCCGCCTGCTACGTTGTTAAGCTCTTCGTCTGCAAGCTCACCCGTTTTGGGATTGAGCTGTTCGAAATATGCTTTTGCGCTCTCTTCGGTCAGTTCAACGCCGTTTTCCTTGGCGAGCGCCATCAGCTCTTCAGGGGTTTTTGCGGATTTTGCCTTTTCAATAAGTTCGGGTGTAAATTTGTTTTCCATAAAAATCTCCCTGTTTAAGTATGTTTATTTCATGTTAACGGGGTTATTGCAGAGCCACAGCCCTTTTTCGTAGGTACAATACTGACATGAATGGCAGTATGCGGCGACCCCGCAGGTGTTGCAGCGTACCAGTATGTCGTATATATCGCATTGGGAGCCGTCATCCTTGCAACGCCATTCATCGCAGTAATGCATTACGGAAACGACAAGCCTGCCGCCGTTATGGCGCCGCCGCCGGCGACGTTGTCAAGCTCGTCGTCGCTCAGCTCGCCCGTTTTCGGATGAAGCTGTTCAAAGTATGCCTTTGCTTCCTCCTCGGTCAGATCGATGCTGCTCTCCTTTGCAAGCGCGGCCAGTTCCTCCGGCGTCTTTGTTCCTTTTGCTTTTGCAATCAGTTCTTCGCTGAGTTCCATGGTCGAGCTCCTTTCCGTTATTTTTTTCTGCCAGGGTCCTGCAGATCGCTTTTTTTGTTGAGATCAAGGGAAATTTCGAGCCGCCTGCCGCCGCTCACCGTTTCGAGAGCCTCATCGTTCAGCGGCTCCGCGTTGGCCTCCTCCGGGATGCTGTTCCGTTTTTCTTCCTTTTTCATTTTGTTCCTCCTTTGATTTATTTGATTGGAGCCTCAAAACACTCCCGAAGCGTTTTGAGGGCATTGCTGTGCAGTATCTTGACGTAGGCGTAGGATACGCCGAGCCTTGCCGCCGTGTCCTTCAGCGACAGCCCCTTGCCGTACCGCAGGACGATCAGGGCGCGCAAACGTTCGTCCAGCCTGTTCAGGGCTTCACCGAGCGCCTGAAGGGATTCCCTTTGCAGCAGACCGTCGTCTATGCCGGCTGCGTCCGGCAGATCGTCCGGCAGCTCCACGCCGGGACGATGGGTGCGGAAATAGTCGATGACCGTATTCCGGGTGATGGTGTAGAGCCATGTGGAGACCGAGGCGCGGCCCGCGTCAAAGGTTGGGTACTTTTCATACGCCTTCAGAAAAACGTCGCTGACAAGATCCTCCGCGTCGTGCCGGTTTGCGACCTTGCCGAACACATAGCCCCGGACCTTTTCGGAATACGCCGTGTACAGCGCTTCTCTCTCTTCCGTCCGATTCATACCGCGCCGTCCTCATCCGTTCCGCGCCGCTTGATGCGCTTCGCCTCTCCCGCGGCGCTCACCTGCGCGAGATCATCGTCCGACAGCTCCGCACAGTATTCGTTTTCAGCCTCGTCGAGCAGCGCTTCCAGCTCCGGCTCGTGCTCGAACCGCTGGTAATCGAAGAGCAGGGAGAGCGTTTTTTTCATTCAGACCGGAGGCGCCCCGGACCATTTCGCTTTTTTGTGTTCCATTTCTTTCTCCTTTGCTTCTTGATACGAACCGGAAGCGGAAAAGGCTAATGCAATCGGAAAATTTTCTCAAAAAATCCTCCGCGCGGCGTGCAGCGCCGTTACAAAGCGGCGTCCGGTACGTCGTCCAGCCTTTGTCGGGCCACCAGCTCGGCAAAGAAGCCGTCCGAGGCGATCAGCTCGTCATAGGTCCCGTCCTCGACGATCCTTCCATGATCGAGCACGAGGATGCGGTCGCATTGTCTGATGGTGGACAGGCGGTGGGCAATGACAATGCGGGTACACTTCAGCCGGTCCAGCGACTCCGACACCTTTTTCTGTGTGATGTTGTCCAGCGCGCTTGTCGCCTCGTCGAACATCAAAATCTTGGGCTTCGGCGCGATGGCGCGGGCGATCATCAGCCGCTGGCGCTGCCCGCCGGATATGCCGCCTGAGCCCTCCGATATGACCGTGTTCATACCCATGGGCATCCTGCGGATATCCTCGGCAATGCCGGTCAGCTCCGCCGCCTCCCACGCGTCCTGCTGCGACAGCCACGGCGCGGAGATCACGATGTTGGAATAAATGTCGCCCTGAAACAGCTTTCCGTTCTGCATCACAACGCCGATGCGGCGGCGCAGGGAGCGCAGGTCGATCCGCTCCAGATCCTTGCCGTCGTAATAAATGGCGCCCTTCTGCGGCTTTTCAAAGCCCAGGAGCAGACGAAGCAGCGTGGATTTCCCGCAGCCGGTCCGGCCGACGATGGCGACGTATTGCCCCGGACGGATCTTGAGCGAAAGGTCGTCGAGGATCAGCGGCATATTTTCGTTGTACCGGAAGGAAACGTTGTTCAGCTCGATGCTGCCGGACAGCCGCTCGATCACCTGCTTGCCGTCCGAGACCTCGGGGACTGCGTCAAAAAACGGTTGGACCATCGTGAGAATGGGCCTGATCTGCGCCGCGCTCAGCGCGATCCCGGCGAGCGACAGAAACGCGCCGGAGACCATGCCGTAGGCCGTGTTGAAGGCATAGTAATCCGCCACAGACAGGCCGGCTCTTACTGACATATAATACATGACGAGCGTTCCCGTGAGGCTGATGGCAAGGCTGATGACGGAATTGAGCTTCAGGAACATCGGCGGATCGTACGTCATTTTTGCGCTCTGCGCGTAGAGGTTGCCCCATCTCGCGAAGGCGCGCTTCTCCGCGCCCGCCAGCTTGATCTTCTGTATCCCTGTGATCAGCGCGTAGGTCATACCGCTCTCCCGCCCGGAGAGCGCCATCTGCTCCGTGCTGATCTTCATTTGCGCCAGGGAGGAGACCACCGAGAAAACGACCGTGACGAGCAGGATCGCCAGCGCCGGTGCGACGAGCGTCGGCGCATAGGCAAAGATCTGCGATATGTATATAAGGGAGAACAGCGAGGTCAGTCCGGTCGATAAGACCGTCGATACGAGCATCCGGCACAGCGGGCCAACCTGCGCCGCGCGGCTGGAGAGCTCGCCCGCGCTGTACTGCTTGAAGAAATCCGCCGGCAGCGACATGACGCGCATCATAGTCGCCGCCTCGACCGATAGATTCAGCTTTGTTTCGATCCGCGCCGTAAGCATACTTTTTACCGCGGAGAGAAGCAGCGTGCTGACGGAGACGCAGACGGTAAAGGCGGCAAGCGCGAGAAGGATGCGCGTATTCTCGGAGGGCAGCACACGATCAAACAGCAGCCGGCTGAGCATCGGAGAGAGCAGCCCCACGAGCGACACGGCAAGCGTTGCCAGCGCGATCAAAACGAAGTCGGAGACGGAAAGGGTCTGCACGATGTAGGCCGAGAGCGAAGCGATGCTGAGCTTCTTGAGGGGAAAGGGCTTATAAAACGCGATCGCCTCGTCGTCAAACAGGTGCTGATTTTTGCGCGTGATGCGCCGCGCCTTTCCGGTTTCATAGTCAAAGAAGCTGTAGCCGGAAAGACCGGACGGAATGAGCGCCACGACCCGTCCACTCTCCGACAGGGTGCCGAGCATTGCGCCTACGGCGTCGCGGTACCAGCCGTCCTCCAGCTTCACCGTGCGCCGCATGATGCCATACGGGCGCATCAGGAACTCAAGCTGCTCGTTCACATCCTTGATGCTGTCGGGGACCTCCCGGCTCTTTACATGGTAGTATTTCAATATTTCGTCGATCGCGTCCTTGGTAACGGCGCGGTCGTTGGTGAACGCCGCCTCGAACCGCTTTCCCATCACGGCGGACGCCATGTTCGCAAAGGCCTCGGAAAACGCGTCGTCGTCGTATTGCCTGCGCTCTTTTATCTGTTCGTCAAACCAGCCCATCGTGTCGTCACCTCCTACTCGTTGGACACCAGGCGCGTATAGGCGCCGCCGTTTTTCATCAGCTCCTCGTGCGTCCCGCGCTCCACGACATTGCCCTGCTCCATGACGATGATCTCGTCGCAGTCGCGTATGGTGGATAAGCGGTGCGCCACCACGATGCAGGTGATGCCGCGGTCCTTGATGGAGCGCACCACATCGTATTCCGTTTTCGCGTCCAGCGCACTCGTCGCCTCGTCCAGAAGGATGATCGTGGGGTCCTGCGCAAGCACGCGGGCGATCTCCATGCGCTGGCGCTGCCCGCCGGAGAGGTCCTTGCCGCCCTCGGTCAGCTTATACTGATAGCCGCCCTCGCGCCGCATGATGTCCTCATGCAGCTGGGCATCCCGCGCCGCCATGATCATCTCGAAGTCCTCAATGGAGTTATCCCACATTTTTATGTTGTTTGCGATGGTGTCCTCAAAGAGAATAATATCCTGATCCACCACGGCAAGAGAGCCGGTAAACACGCAGCGGTCGATCTGCGAGATCGGTTTTCCGTCAAACAGGATCTCACCGCTCCACGGCTTATAAAGGCCGGAGATCAGCTTGGAGATCGTGGACTTTCCACAGCCCGAAGCGCCGACGAACGCCACGCGGTCCCCGGGCCTGAGCGTGAGGTTGAAATCCCGGATCAGCGGCTCGGCAAGGCGCGAATAGCCGAAGGTGACATTTTTGAGCTCGATGTTGCCGGACAGCTTGCCGTATTCCGTGCTCTCATCGCCGCTGTCTTCCGCAAAGATGTCGTCGTCGGGATAGCGCATCACGTCCTCGATCCGCTCCATATCGGTGCGCATTTCCTGCAGCGTCTGTCCCGCCGAAATGAGCGTCGTTGCGGGGGAGAGGAAGGAGGATAAAAAGCCCTGAAACGCCATGATCATGCCGACGGTAAAACTGCCCTGCATCGCGAGGAACACACCCGTCATCAGGACCGCGGTGCTGCAGATCGAGCTGACAAGCGCCGGCAGCAGTCCGAGGAGCTGGTTCATGCGCTGGAAGCGGACCTGACTGGTATTGACGCTCGCCTGGTAACCCGCCCACTTTTCAAAAAAGCCGTTCTCCGCGCCGCTCGCCTTGATCGTTTCGATCATCTCGATGCCGGCGACGGTCGTTCCGGCGAGCTTGCCCGCGTCGCGCATCTGCACGCGGGTGAGGTTGATCCGCTTTTTTGAAATGACGCTGGAAAGGACCAAGTTGGCGAGGATCGAAACGAGTCCGATGAGCGTGAGGAGCACGCTGTAACGGAGCATCACGACCAGGTAAAACACCATCATGGCGGCGTTCAGGGCAAGCGGTGCGAGCGTGCCGACAAGCTGCTCCGCGATCATCGCGTTTGCGCTCTGCCGGCCCTGAATATCTCCCGCCATACGCTGTGAGAAAAACGCCATCGGCATGTGCAGGACTTTCCACAGAAAGGTGGTATTTCCCACCATCGCGAGCTTTCCGTTGATCCGGAGGGAATAGACCGCCTGGATCCACGCGACGATGAGCTGAAGCACGCTGATGCCCGCGAGCGCAAGCGTGAAGGACATAAGCCACTCCGGGTTTTCGCCGGTCAGCAGCCGGTCGAGAAAAATACGGGAAAACGCCGGCGTCACAATGCCGAGCAGCGACGAAATGACCGTGGTCAATGTTACAAAAGCGATCGCGGTCCCCGCGCCGACCAGCCGCTTTTTCGCGTATTGCAGCATGGACTGCGGCTTTCCCTCGGGAGTAAAGCCTTCGGCGGGCTCGAAGAACAGGCAGATGCCGGTGAAGGAGTCGTCAAAGGTCTGCATCGGGACGGAATAGGTCCCCTTTGCGGGGTCGTTGAGCACCGCCTTGTTGCCCCGAAAGCCGTTGAGCACGACAAAGTGGTTGAAGTTCCAATGAATGATGCAGGGGAATTTTCCGTTCGCTTTCAGCCCCTCCGGCTCATAGCGGTAGCCCTTTGCGGTAAGACCGTAGCTGCGCGCGGCGCGAAGAATGTTGCGCGCGTTCGAGCCGTCCCGTGAAACGCCGCAATCCAGACGCACCTGCTCGAGCGGGACCCACTTTTCGTAGTAGGCAAGGATCATCGCAAGACTTGCGGCGCCGCATTCCAGCGCCTCCATCTGCATGACAACGGGCACCTTGGCGACGCCCGCCGTGATCGGCGACTTAATCTTTTGTGCTGCTTTCATCTTCGCGCACCTCAGTTCAGGACGAAATCAAGGGGCCTGACGCGCTCGATAATAACGGATACGGCATAAACGCCGTCCTTGAGATCGGGGGCCTCCGCCGACAGGGCGTGCACCCAGTCGCCCGCGGAGAGCCCAATGAGATGGAGTAGATAAGGGTCGGTGCTTTCGTCGAGCAGGATGGGCGTGCCCGCCGCATCGGGTGCGGTCGCGTACTCGGCTTCGCCGGCCGAGAGAATGGCCTCGCCGTCTAATTTAGCAAAATCACTCTCGCTCAAATAAACCGTCAAGCGTCCGTCCTCGCAGATACCGCCGGTTTGTACGACGGTATCGAGATGCCCGAACGCACCCCATACGCAAACGCCGATCAGAAGCACAATGACCGCCGCGAGGAGCATCCATACGCTTGGATTGGAAACACGGATATAATCATTCATCTGCTCCGGCGATGTGATCCTTTCCATGCTTTTTTGACGAAAGACCGAATGATCCATAGCTCCGCACCCCTTGTTCAGAATAAATATAGTCTAACAATAGTGTATCATATTGTGCGCCAAAGGCAAGAAAATCCCAAAAATTCGGATGTATATTTTTAGCTGGATCTGGAAATGTCAAGAAATGTGCAGTCGGGAAACACCCAAAATCTGAAAAGCTCGGCGGCATCGAATCAGGCCGCCGTCTGCGCCTGCGCCCACTCCCGGTACTTCACAGGCGGCAGTCCCAGCGGGTTGCGCGTATAGATCCTAACGCGGTTGTAGTAGATAAAAACATAGCGGAAAATGATCGTTTTGACCTGTTCTCTCGGCAGCTTGTATGCCGCGATCTGGTAGATCTTCTCTTTTTTGAGCGTGGCGAAAAAAGCTCTCCATCCGTGCTTTGTCGAAACAATGTCCGGTGCCGCTGAGCTTTGTATCATGCCCCAGCGAGACAGCTCGGAACGAAAGGCTAAGCTGGTGTATTGACTGCCGCGATCCGAGTGGAACCCCGCTCCGCTCAGACTCGGATAGAGCCGCTCCAACTGTCGTACCGTATCAATGCACAGCTCCTTCTTCCTATTGTCCCGCATCTCGAGCGCGACGATCTCGCCGTTGAAGCAGTCCATGATTGGCGAAACATACAGCTTGCCGTCTGCACACTGTACCTCGGTAATATCTGTGAGAAACTTCTCCGAAGGGCGCCGGGCACTGACGTCCCGTTTCAGAATGTTTTCCTGCTCCTGCGCTTCTGTCGTGGCTTTCGTGATTCCATGCGGAATGCGTCTTTTATGGAGCCAGCCATTCTCTTTCATCACGCGATACACTGTCCTCCGGCTGACGTCAACGCCGTCCCGCTCAAGCGCAAGGCAGACGCGATCCACGCCGTAGTTTCGGCTATCCGGATGCTCTTCGAGAATCTTTTTGACCTTTCCCGCAAGAAGCTGACGGCTGCTGTGCCTGCCCCTGTTTCGAAGCCAGCGGTAATAACCGGATTCGCTCAGGTGCAGAACACGGCACATATCCTTTGCCGTGTAGACGCCCTTGCGTTCGGCTACGAACAGGTGCCGCTCACACGCTTTTACTTCTTGCGGTCTTGCGCGAAAAAACCGAGTGCGTCCTTGAGAATATTGTTCGCGGTCCGCAGCCCAGCATTTTCTCGCTCAAGCTCACGGATGCGGATCGTCTGCTCCTCTGCGCTCGGTGTCTTCGCGGGCGGTGTATTTCGGCGTATGCTGCGCCAATCCGCCAGCGTGTAGTACGCAACACCGAGCTGCTGTGCAGCCTTCTTCACGCCGATCTCGTCTGACAGCTTCAGCGCTTCTTCCTTGAATTCTTTGCTATTTCCGCATCAGGCGGCGGATCTTCTTCACGTTCATTCGGATACCCATGTGCAAAAGCCGCATATGAATGCCGCGAACGCCCTTTGCGTAGCCCCGGAACCGGTATGCCTCCAGGATCTGTTCGAATGCCGCCCGGTCCTTCGCCTCCCGAAGCTCTCTGTTTTTTCAGAACGCACCCAGTTGTAGTAGCCGGAGCGGGAGACACCTGCCAATTCGCACAGGTCTTTCACGGTGAGGATGTTGTTCCGATCCGCCAACGCGGCGCGAATGGCCTCAAATCTCTCTCCGGCGCTGTCCATGGCTATTCTCCCGGCTTGCCGTGCAGCCGCATGACTTTTTTAAGAACGCCATCTGCTGCTGGAGACACAAAATCTCCCGTTTCATGCGTCTGGCGGCTTCGTCAGACGGGGCGGACGCCCTCTGTCTGGTTGTTCCCGCCGCCTGGTATACGCACACCGCCCCGGGCGCCCTCATGAAAGCCCTCCGGCGATCTGGCCTCCCGCCGGATGCGCTTTGTAGTATTGTGGATCCGCTCGAAACCCAGAACTTCCGTGTTATAGCCCAGCTTGCGGAAGGCGGCTGTGCCGGTGTAGCCCTGGAGACTGAGCGCCCAGAACGCCTCCTTGAAAGCGAGGGTGTAGGATATGCTGTCTGCCGTCACCCGCAGCGTGTAGGGGTTTGCCTGCAGATGCTTCAGTTCCTCTGGTGTGAATTTCTTCTTCGTGCCCATACAGCACCTCCGTTCGGTAGTTCTATCATAACACAGGTGCGGCGCTTCTGCCCCTATGGGTCAAATGCGTGTCCGCCGAACGGGACCATGGGTCAAAATCTCGTGTCCATTTTCTTGGGTACAGTTTAGCTCCCGTTGGGGTCAGTGTTTGGGTCAGAAAAAGCGGCACCCTAAAAACGGAACTTATGAAAAGCAAAGTCCTCGAAATCAGACGATTTCGAGGACTTTTGGTACGCCGTGAGGGATTCGAACCCCCGGCCTTCTGGTCCGTAGGTTGTCTCAAGGGCAAATCGGAGTCGTTTCGGCTCCGATTTGTGCTATTTGCCGCCATTCGCTCGGCGGATCTTCCATTGTTTCCGTCCAACACTAACCGCTTTTTTCGGATTCTGGGTCAAAACTGGGTCAGACACGGTGCGCCCGCACCCACGCCAACAGCGCCTCGTAGTCCATCGCGCCGGAGGCGACAGCCAGACCGACCTCGACGACCTCATCATTCGTGCAGTCCAACCGAATACCGTTGACCTCCAGAAAGGTCAGCATCACATACATACCGATGCGCTTATTGCCATCCACGAAGGCATGATTGGAGATGAGCGCATAGCCCAGTCGAGCGCCCTTCTCCTCCTTGGTAGGGTAGAATTCCTGCCCGCCAAAACTGGAAAAGACATTCTCCAACGCGGACTCCAGCAGAGCCTCATCTCTGACGCCGATGCTCCCGCCTGTCTCCTCCGCGATAAGCTTGTGAAGCAGCAAGACCTTCTCTTTTGAGAATTTGATCATTTTGCCAACTCCATAAACGCGGGCTTGTATTTCTTTAAAATTCTTGTCGCCACAAAGTCGACCTTCTCATCATCTGTCATGTCGATCAAGGGCGAATTGTCCAAATCGACCAACATATATTTGGGACGGTTATTTTTGAAAATGACAGCCTGTCCATTCGTTTCAGCGATGCGCGTCACGCGGGAAAAATTCTGATTCGCTTCTGTCACGGAAACGATCGTGTTCGTATCAATGGTCATGGGAACACCTCCTCGCACCTATTATATGCAAATTGTAGGTAAAAATCAACCTATTTTAAGGCGGGCTTTCAATATGAACTGCGTGGAGCGAGTGGTTGGTGCAGCGTAAAAGGAGCTGCTTCGCTGGACACAGGCCGGAAAAGCTGGAACAGCCGGAGGCGGTAGTCGTAGAGGCACTAAAAAAGAAATCCGCACAGCTATTGCTGACAGATTTCGAACATTCATATCTGGAACGGCGCGAGGGGTCGATCTCTGGGTAGCAGAAATCGTGTTGGATCTTCGAGCCAATGGAGCAGCTATTCGGCTCATCTGTGCCAGCCCTTATCGGGGCTTTGAGGTTCGCTGGAGCCAGGACTGGCAGGAGCGGTATCGGCGGGTCATGAAACAAGCCGATTTGGTGCGGTTCATCTGCCCAAGCTACAGCCGGGATTGTTTCCAGCGGAGGAACGAGTGGATGGTTGACCACGCGGCAAGAGTTATCGCTGTCTACAACGGCGAATCTGGAGGAACAAGGAATACGGTGGCATATGCCAAGCGAAATGGCGTACCAGTGGTTAATGTACTTCTGAAATCCAACTCAGATATCTTCATCAAGTGAGTCGGGTGGCTCATATGAGCATTCTATATGATTCACTGTCTGCTCGAAAATGCAATCCTTAATGACAGCTATGCACTCTTCGGTGTTTTTGGAGATGTCTTTTCCCCAGAAACGGATAACTGTCCACCCAAGATAATTCAATTTTCGGTTTATTTCATTGTCCCTTTCCATATTGCGGGATATTTTCTTTTCCCAATATTCTGAATTTACTCCGTTTCGAATCCTGGGGAGCAATACTGTATACCAGTCCTTTCCATGAAAGAATTCACTGTCGCAGAAGATGGCAATTTTATATTTGGTCAACACTATATCCGGTTTCCCAGGCAAAGCAGCGTAGTTCTTTCGGTAACGGTAGCCGCTGTGCCATAAAGCCTTTCGGAGCTTCACTTCAATAGCAGTGTCTTTGGAGCGAATACGCGACATCGCCTTGTGCCGCTGTTCCTTTGTTAAATCATCCATTGGGCCACCTCCGTTTCGCTGCTATCATAATACAGTTACTCATCCACCAGTACCTATGGCACCGAGAACCTGTATACACAAAGCGGGGAGCAAACTGGTTTCGCTCCCCGACTTGTGCGGTTAGGACAATTAGAGTTCTAATGCGGATATGTCTAAAGACTTTCGACTCAAGTATAGATCATACATTTTTACCGCCGGAAGCAAGCGAATTTGAATATCGGTCAGATCCAAATCGTGTAACATGGGGAGCGAGACAGCACCAAGTTTGACCACATTGGCTTGCTCAGTTGGCATCAGAAAACAATTCTTTACGTCTTGGATATGGTTCTGACTGATAAAATTCCGGTAGGCCAACTGATAAAGATACTGCTTTGTCACATCTCCAACTCCAGGCTGTCCTCTTAGCGGCTTGCCGCTTTCGAGCTGGATGCAATAATACTTGGCATCAAAAATCACGAATGTATAGGCGCCATCTTCCTCATAGATGTTGATAAGGTCTGGAGTAAGCGTCTCTGCAGCCGCTTTCACAAATGCTGTGCCATCAGCGTTCCAGCCTTGCCACTGCGGTTTTTCAATGATATCGATAAGAAGAGTCTTGGGGTCATAGCCTGGGGTCAGTCCGTCTGGAAACGGAAGGTGGCGGAGCTGCGTTTTGAGTTTGTTGTTGAACACTTCCGCGCAGACATTTTCCCACACCAGATTGAAACTGTTCGTCCCGTACATACTGATGCCTTCGGACTCGATAAGAGTACGATGGTATGAGATGAAAGCATGGAGTGTTTTGAGAATCGTCTGTTTGTGTGTATTGAACTGAACCCCCAATTCAGACTGGAGCCGATAAAGAATGTATTCTCTGTCACCGAAATCTTCCAGAGCCTCATCGGAAACATCTGCCTCCACCAAATCAAAGAGGTCTATCAGCCCTGCATCTCGAAGCTGGCGGGAGCTTTCGGAAACAATACATCTATGCAGACGATGGAAAAAGTCCTGCTCATCGTCAACGGAGCGGTGTGTGTAGATGTCAACGTAGTACGGGCGGTTGCTGCTGATCAATGCAAACCCGTTGTCAATGGTCTGCCCCCAAAGGATAGGCCCTTCGCCATTGACTTCAACAATATCCTCGGAATTGATATACGCACCATATTGATGGTAGTCCTCCAGAAGAAACAACATAACCGCAAGAATGTTAAAACTGCTGCTCTGGCCATCTCCATTGTAGAGGTTGACGATTTGCTCTTTGCTGCCGTACCTTCGTAAAACTCGGATAACCTGTTTCATCTCTGTATCTGGGGCATCATTCTGAGTAATGTATTTGGGGAAACACTTGACAACTCTGTCGCCGATTGTCAGCACACCCACATAGGTGAAAACATAGAAGCATTCACTGCTCTCGCCAGTGTCATCGGCTATTTCGATATCGGCGTCCGACAAATCCGAAAGGTCCCTCTGTCCCGCAGTATTCTTAACAGCCTTCATGATGCCAAATGATTTGAGCCGCCGGATGAAGGATTCAGCCTCGGACTCGCTAAAGCTGAAGATGGACTTGATTTCATTTTTGGTATAACGTTTCTGCTCACGCACATACCGAGAGATGAATCCCATATCGGTCACCTCTCGAAGTCATTGTACTTGGCAAGGAAATCCGTTCCGAATATTTCAATCCCCGTTTCATCAAAAGCAGAACACACAGAGGAATACTTACTTGCATCGCACCCCTCGAACAGACGGCGTTTGACCGATTTGGCAGCATCCTCATAAAGATACATGATGACCTTGCTCTTAAATGCAGAAATAAACTTTTCCGGGGCGGTCATCCGCTGATCGCCGCCATAGGCAAAGACCTGCCTTGACAGGAAATAGGGGCCGAGTAGCTTGTCCTCGTTGATGCTATATGTCACAGCCAGTGTGTCATTGATGGCCCTCCTGAGTTGGTTCCAGTTGATGTCATGGGCGTGGCCGCCGTACCCCAGAGTAACGACACCACCAACCTCGGCATCGTTCTCATCGATACCGATGTACTCAAAACTCCACCGCCGCTTGAAGGCGGTGTCCATCGGGTAGACTCCTGATCCGCACTGTTCATCGTTGCCCAAATGAACATGTTGTCCGGGATACGGAGGCTGTCGGGGATTTGCCAAGTTCGGAAATCAGATATTTTCTGATATCCTCCGTGGCGTGGATTTCATACTCACTTGCCCCTGAGTCGGAGCGATCCAAGAGCTGGAATACCTCACCGAACACTGCGGCCACTTTTGCACGATTGATTTCTTCGATGAGCAGAAGGTGGGGTTGGGGAGATTCGGTGCGTCCGCTTTTTAATGCCGCTACCAGGACGCGCATAAAAGGCCCCGGTACAAAGTCATAACGAATTTCTCCGGTTGGCCCGGTCACCGGCTTGTAGCTGCCGACAAACTGCGAATAGGTATACTCTGGGTGGAAGGTGACACGTTCATAGGAACCGCTGGTATCAGCCAGCAGGGAATCTTTTGTCCTCGTTCAGTCGGTGGCTCTTGCCAGTACCGGGAGCGCCGAATACGATCCTGTTTCGCTCGAAGGAGGTTGGGAGGCCAGTTTCAAAGCGAATCGTCAAGAGTAACTCGAACAGCCAGTCAAGGAAAGCGCCTCTGGCATCCTCTCGGTCCGGACGCCACTGAGAGGAAACATAGTATTCATCTTCACCAATACTGTATGTGTCCGCATAGTAGCGTGGACGGCCAGATTCATCATGCATCCCTGCTCTAAACTCTTCATCCGTTGTTCCTGCGGGACGCTTATAAAGGATGCCGTGTAAATTATTGTGCCGGAATAACAGAGAACACTGCTCCCGGCTTTCAAGAGCTGGCAAAGTGTAGCCATTAAAAACCCGATGGCGCGACATCATGTCGAGACTGGTAAAAATGAACTCTTTATTATCCATTGCCATCAGTTCTTCACGAGTATACTCATGTGCGGCTGTTTCTTCGCCATAAAATCCGCGCGGGTTGGGAACTATGTAATCAAATAAAGGCTCTAATTCTGGGTAGGCAGTTACGGAATCTTGGCGGAAGTCAGGACATACTGCGCGGAGGACAAAGAAAAAGGCTTTTAGCTCTGAACGCTCCGAATCCTGCGTGATCATCCGAATGGTCTGGTTTGAGTGGTCATCAAGGCCGATCACAGGCAGCGTAGAACACCAATAATATGCTGTAGGAGCATCTCTCAAAATGTCAGTGCGGCTCACCGCATCTGGAAAGATGTAAGAAATATCAACGACCGTGGTACTTTCATCATTGTATTTTTCTCCGCGGTCTATGCTCCTGACCACACCAAGGGCCTTAAAGCCTTGTTTCCATGTTGTAGGCATACCTTTGCTGTTATCGGAACCCAGCCACAAAAACGTGTAGGTTCCCGGTAAGAGGTCCGCAGGAACCTGAGTACAGACCACCGAAATAGTCATAGGTGAAGTCAAGATGCCGCTCTCTTGCGCATCGATCAGCCTTATGTCCTCAACACTCGTTTTACCAAGCCGCAATGTAGCAAATGTCATTTATATCCCCCCAGCAACTTTCTTTGATTTCTCGGCTTCCAACGCCTTCCGCAAAGGTGGAAAGAGCTTCCGGCCTTGATTGTCAACGCGGCGGATGATTCCCTCTGCGGCATTTGATGTTAGGTAGTAGCGTTCTCCGACCCGTTCTCGTTCCACAATATCCAACAGGCTGGACGGGATAGGCTTTGCCGGAGTGGGGCTCACAGCGCTTCCAATAAATGAATCATCCCAGGCAAGCCCCGCTTTAGGCCACTTATAGCTGCTCGATTCGTCAGAGAAGTCGATTTCCGATAGATGAAGCGGTGACCAGGCTGTTTTAGAGAACTCAGGAACATAGGATTGTAGGTCGTCTCGGCTAAGAAGCGGACGGTTAGTCAAAAGTTCGGTATGGACTCTCTGCGCAATCCACTCTACAACCGGGACAGATACCGCATTTCCGATAGCAGTATACCGCAAAGTATCGGTATCCTCACTATCAACAGTATATCGAGCGGGCAATGTCCAGTAATCGGGAAAGCCCTGGAGGCGTTCATATTCTTTTGGAGTTAAACGCCGTACACCATCTGCGCATACAACATAGGTCCTGCTCCAATCAGTGCCTGTGTGTCTGCCGGATGTCGCGGCAAGGCAATATGCTACTTTGGGAACCTTGGGGTATTCACTTTCTTTGCTGGCTTCTGTCAAGAAATCTTTCCGCTCATTCGAGGATATGTGCGCCCCCGCCGAATCGAACATGACTCTCTGTGCTTTCTGAGGTGAGTTTTTCCAGCAGCACAGATAAACGCGAGGACGAGATTGGGGACACCAAAGTAGCGGCTGTTTAAAAGCCTCCATGCCACCGCATATCCCATAGAAGTCATCCGTTGTAAAATCACGCCAAAGTCACGGCCACCGTTTGAGTTGAAGAGGCCCTCAACATTTTCAATAATAACAACCTCCGGGGACTTAGCTTCTATTAAATTTGCATACTGGAAAAATAATCCGGAGCGGCTACCACCCAACCCAAGCCGTGTGGCAGCGCCTCTGGCTACTGATATATCTTGACAGGGGAATCCGCCACACCACACTTCGGCCTTTGGTATATCATTGGTAGCTACTTGGCAGATGTCTGTTGCCCTTGGCACGTTTGGCCAGTGGGATGTAAGGATTTCATTGCAGAATTGATTGATTTCACATAAATAGACTGTCTCAAAGCCATGCTGCTCAAAGGCGATATCAAATCCACCAATTCCCGCAAAAAACGAATTAACTCTAAACCGCTGGTGTGCATCCATATGAATGGGTGTACAGTCCGCTGCCAATGTGTCAGAAACTTCGGCAATTTCGGAAATGTCACAGGAAAGGGCCGTACAAATCTTTGCAAGCACCTCAGTCGTTACAATCTCATTTTTTCCAAGTTTAGCTATAGAGGCTCGACTAATCCCAGCAGCTTCACGAAGGTCTTTTTTTCTAAGGCCCTTTTCAGCTAAACGGTGCCACAGCTTATCGTAAACGATAGTCATCCTATCCCTCCGCAGGTCTGTATTCTACCACTCATTGTAACTGCTCTAATATAAAATAGCAAGAAAAATCTGTGAACGCAGACTTATTTTCACTTGGATTGAGGCGGATGATGTTTTAACACCTCTCCAAAAATTTAACGGGAATCTTGACTTTTGCCACTCCAGCCCCGAAAGTTTAACGCCTTTTTCAAAATTTCAACGCATACAAAGGTCAAGAAAAAACAAAAAAGCACCTCCACAGACCGGGAGCTACCACGGTCAATGGCGATGCATACTTTCAAAATATACGAAAAACTACCTCTTTCAGCAGTTTTGAGTAAAAATAGGGACGGAAATCTTGATACTCGTGATATCAAGATCTTCGTCCCTACATGGTCCGAGTGGCGATACAGAACTTTTCAAAAACGCAGTAATATCAACGGTTTCTGGCTTTCGGACAACAAAATTTCTTGCTTGTAACTTCATATTCAGTCATCAAATTCAAGGCGATTGTTAAAAAACAGTCGCCTTTTTCTATACCCAAGTGAACGCCATCAAAGGTGTTGAGATTATCCGACTACGCTATGAGTGCACAAAACTTGTATTAGCACCTTGCCCTTGTGTCATTGAGTTCATGCGTACAATCAACATATTTCTGCAAATTTCCACATTCGCATATCGCTGCCTGTGCGTACATTATGTTCTCCTATAGTTTACTTCTTCAAGAAATCTATTACCGCTTGATTAAACTCCGTTGGATGTTTATTTGCAATAAAGTGATTGCCGCTGATGAACACAAGTCTGGCATCTGGTATGCTTGCCGCAATCAGCCTCGTATGTTCTTCTTTAATCATATCCTTAGTCCCGGCAATGACCAGCGTCTTTGCCTGTATTCCCACAAGCTCCTCCGGCTTGACATTCGGCTCATTCACCATCAAACCAAGCATTTCAGCGTTTCGCTTAGCGGAGTCGCTTTTCTCAGAGAATCTCTTCGCCAGCTTATATCCGATCTCAATAGGCAATTGCGTAGTTTGCTTTACACCATCTGCATTCAAATTTGCGCCGTTCAATATCAATCGGTCTATACGGCCGGGATTCTGAAGAGCAAAGACCATAGCAATATTCCCGCCATCTGAGAAGCCAAGCAGATGAGCTTTTTCTATTTGATGCTCATCTGACAAGCGGCAATCCGGTGTTTCAGCAGCACGTAAAGCGCGCTGAGGGTAGTGATACCACCCCTCGCCTCGCACACACGGAAAGGCCCTGAGCGCAGGGCATACAAGCCGCAATTTCGACAGAAACGGAAAAGATCACGCAGCCCAGCGGGGCCGCGACGCCTCGGAACAGCGACGCGCATAAGCGCATCGCTGTCCCGAAGGCTTTCTGCGTTCTTCGAGAGCGCCCCCGGCCAAGACCCAAAAGCGGCAAAGTTTGCCGTTCTACCCCCTGGCCACGCAAGGTTTCCGATCCGCGCAAAACGGTCCGAGGGTAGTGATACCACCCCCATCCAAAACACCCCTGTTTCGGCGTGTGTGCCCTTGTGTGCGATTTTTCTCTGAAAGGCGAGTGTGTACCCGCTTTCGGGAGTGAAAGCAAACGTGGGCCGTTTGTGCGAGAAGTTGAAAAACACGACGAGGGATGGTCTGAGATAGAGCTGTTGCTGATAGTGAGGGGCCACAGAGAACTGGGAAATATATGTATATAAAAGCACGGTGGAATCAATGGTTACAAATGCGGTTATTAGAGAGATTTCACTGGTAACGCAAAGCCCCGCTGTGTCCAGGAAGGGAGGCCCTGCT
>VOFG01004634.1_pt1 | contig 36741 bp, 52 predicted proteins | sample 5384171 | NCBI WGS metagenome assembly VOFG01 (sample SAMN12384726, study PRJNA508395) | human gut metagenome | isolation source: healthy gut F | host: Homo sapiens
AGCCCACACAGCCGGAGAGCCAGGCTGCGCAGCCTGCAGATCGGCGGAGGTGTGCGCATAGCCCCCGACTGCCAGTAAAACAACAGCCTGTCGGCGATATAGTCAGCCTTGACGGACGGGGGCAGGCCAGCAGGTGCTGCGGCAGCAGAACAGACAGCGGCGTATCCAGTGCCAGCAGTCTGCGGCGCTGTTGACGGAGTTCATTGTCCACTTTCCGGATGTAGTCTTCCGCCTGCACGCGATTAAGTTGCGCAGCCATAGGCATCACCTCCCCAGTGTCACCGAACCGGAAAGCTTCCTCCGCCAGCGCGTACAGCAGCGGCTGTACCAGCGCTTCCACCGTGCCGTCTAATCCCCCGTGCGCCCGTCCCCCTGCGCCACGGCTTCGCGGGCAAGCTGTTCTGCCAACTCGCCCGACAGCTTGAGACGGACCTTTGTGGGCGCGGGAAGAACTTCTTTTGTATTTTACGAGCCGAAAGACCGGATTGGTCAGGGATGCGCTTCATCTGTTCCGTGGTCAACTGCTCCACCGGCACGAAGCGTCCAATGCGGCTCCATCAATTCGCGTTCCATGCCATAGGCACAGAAGTCCTCAGCAGTACACCGGCAGCTATGGGGCAGGACTGTTCGTTCCGCACAAAACCAATGGGTTCGGCAGGCCGCTGCATCCTGCATACGTCCGAACGCGCCGCCGAAAAGGAACAGCAGATCGGCGGTATTGATGGCCATGCCCTCATGGTGACCTCCATCCCCTCCACCAGCTTCCAGGAAGCGCATGCTGCGTCCCCCTGGCAGTACGCCTGCCGCCAATCAGCGCCGTGAGCGGACAGCTTGTCCACCTCGTCAACAAAAGATGATGGCATGCCGGACGTCGGGATGGCGCTGAAGCCTGCCAGCAGGTCAGTCACAATGTCCGCCGCATTTTTCCCCACGATAACCGGTCGGTGATGCCGGTGGCATCCAACGGCGAGAAACGGCAGTTCTGCGATTTTGGCGGCCTCGTGGATGATGGCGGTCTTGCCGCACCCGCTGGGGCCGTGCAGCAGCAGATTGCGTGAACAGCGTTGTCCATTGGGCGGAGCATCTGTTTCCAGACAGCCAGTGCTGCGGCTGATTTCGCCTGCTCCTGTCCAATAATGGACTTATCCAGTTCCCGAATGATATGCTGCGGTGTAACCGACTGCGCGGGCGCGGATACGGCTTCCTCTTGAGAACCGACAACCTCTTCCAAAATATGGAACGAGGTCTCCAGACAGCTCCGGCAGACCATCCTGCCGGTAGCTCCCACCACATAGCTGTTGCCGAGGATGTTAATAACCCCTTGCCATTTTTGGGTACAGCGGGAAAGGACCGGGAATTCTTCCCACTATCCTCGGCCACCTCATATGTTTGAACCAGATCGTCTATATCGTCAATGCCGCCAATACCGCCGAAAGCGACCGCTTGCCGCTCTCCCAGCACCTGAAGTGCCACGGTGGTGCCCTTGCCGTTACGGTGGTAAGCAATACCGGCAGACTGGCACACTTTCGCCGCGCTTACCTGTGGATCAACGCAGAATATCCTGCCGCTTTGGGTCTGATTGGAATTTCCCGGATGGCGACGGCGACTGTGGGGCGGTCTAGCTCCGTCAGGTGTCCCAGCGCCAACAGCTTCTTTACCCACGGCAGGGCCAGTGGATCGTCCTGCGCCGAACTGCGCAGCTTGTCCAGTTGGGCCTGCAGCGCCTGTTCCTGTGCATCATAATCAGCGCGGTAGCGGAGGAAGTCCTCCTTGGAGATAAGCGCGTCCTGATAGTCCTCGTAGGCGCTCCGGCGGCGGCGCTGAATGCGCTGCAGGGCAGCTTCCAGCTTTTGCGGCTGATCGGTGTCGGAGCGCGGGCGCTTTGCCGCGCTCTGCTGTGCCAGCTGGCGGAGGTTTTCCACGCCGGCAATGAGTTGGTTCAAATCATCCAGTATTACCTTTGTCAACACATCGTGGGCGATATAGTGCTTGCTGCACACGGACGCGCCGTAGCGCTTATAGGAGCCGCAGGTGTAGAAGGTTTTACCGCCCCAGGTGGTCTTGACCATGGCTCGTCCACAGATCGCCACACTTGAGAAAGCCCGCAAAGGGGCTGACATTCTGTTGAAAATCCGGCGTGCGGGCGTTAGCGTTCAGCAGGGCTTGCACCCGCTGCCACTGGCCCTGCTCGATGATGGGCTGGTGAGTACCGGATACCACCGTCCACTGGGAGCGATCCTTTCGCTTGGCTTTCCCGTGCATCTGAAGACGGTCGTCCCGTCCCTGCTCCATATTCCCGATGTACATCTCGTTTTGCAGGATACGGTGGATGGTGGCATATGTCCAGTAGGTGGTGAACTCCAGCCGGTGGTTGTTGCGGTACTTCTCGCCGGTAAGCCGCTTATACTCGCTGGGGCAGGGGATTCCCTCCTCATTCAGCTGCTTGGCAATGCGGAGCTTGCCCGTTCCGTTTTCAAACAGGGTGAAGATGCGCCGCACCACCTCCGCCGCAGGCGGGTCGATGACCAGACGGTTATGATTTTGCGGGTCTTTGCAGTAGCCGTAGCTGGCAAAGGCCCCGATGAACTCGCCCCGCTGCTGCTTGGCGTGGAGGGCGCTTTTGACCTTCTGGGAGATGTCACGGGCATACTGGGTGTTAAACAGATTCTTCAGCGGCATCATCATGTCGTACGCGCCGCGGTCGCTATCAATATTGTCCGTAACGGCGATGAAGCGCACGCCGTGCTCCGGCAGCCAGCGCTCCAAGTAGCGGCCTGTTTCGATGTAGTCGCGGCCAAAGCGGGACAGATCCTTTACCAGCACGCAGCGGATGCGCCCGCTTTCCATGTCCCGCAGCATCCGCTGAAAGGCGGGGCGTTGGAAATTCGTGCCGGTATAGCCGTCGTCTGCATAGCATTCTGCCACGGTCAACTCAGGATGATTTTCGATATACTCCTCCAGCAGCTTCCGCTGGTTGCCGATGGAATCGCTCTCCATCCGGTCGCCGTCCTCACGGGACAGGCGGCAGTACAGTGCAGTAGGCAGTAATCGCTTCTCCATGCTGCTGAGCCCTCTGATCGGTTTTTCCGTGGACTGCCCGCAGCCATTAGGCGCCGCCTGTGTGTGGGCCGCGATCATTCCCCGCTGCGGGCAGCGTCACGGTGAAGGTGGAGCCGTTGCCGGGCGGGAGAACACCGCCACCCGGCCGCCGCACAGCGCCACCGCCCGGCGGACGATGGACAGACCCAGACCGTTGCCCCGGATATCCGAATACGGGGCGGCGCGGTAGAATTTTGTCGAAGATGTGCCGCTGCGTCTCCTCGTCCATGCCGATACCCGTGTCGGAGACGGACACGGTGATCTCTCCCTCGCTCTGCCGCAGCACCACGGTGATCTGCCCGCCGGCGGGCGTGAAGCGGATAGCGTTGGAGAGTAGGTTAGACCAGATGTGCTCCACCAGGTCAGCCCTTTTCAGCCAGTCCCTCTCCTGCTGGCGGACGCACCGCCGCAGCTGCTCGTCCAGGCTGTACAGCGTTTTGTCGGATACGATCTCGGTGTTTTCGTACCGGGCCAGCTCCAGAACGTGGGTGCTCATGGCAGCCAGCCGTTCGGACTGCTGCACCACGGTGTCCGTATAGGTCCGCCGCTGCTCGGGTGTCAGGTCGTCATTTTGCAGCAGCTTGGCAAATCCCCGGATGGAGATAAGCGGCGTTTTGAACTCATGGGAAAAGGTATTCACGAAGTCCATTCGCAGCAGCGCCACGCTGGACAGCTCCTCCGCCATTTTATTAAAGCTGCGGATGTACTCCGCCACCTCGCCCCGGGCGCCCCGCATCTCCACCCGCACGGAGTAATCGCCGGAGGCCACCGACTGCGTGGCCTGCATTAGCCGGGAAAGCGGCGCCAGATACCCACGGAAGATGAATACGGCCAGCAGTACGCCCAGGATGGCGCTGATGGTCAGGATAAGAATAGGCCAGAGCAGCGTATAATTTGCTTTATCCAGATGCACCAGCTGCTGCACCAGCGCGAATATGCCCAGCGCCAGCACAACATACACCGCCACCAGCCCCAGCACCAGAAGGAACATGGTGCCCAGCAGCCGGACGGGCGGCTTCTCTTTTTTCACCTTAGCTCTGCGCATCTTCATCCTCCCGGGGCATCCCCATATAGCCAAATCCCCGAATCGTCCGCAGCTCGAAGTCCGGGTTGTCCCGGAATTTCTCTCGCAGTCGGGAGATGTAAACCTCCACAGTGTGCTCGTCCACATCACTGTCCAAATCCCATATGTCGTCGATAAGCTGCCGTTTTGTAAAAAGCGTCCGAGGGTAAGACAGCAGCTTATACAACAGCAAGAACTCCTTAGCGGAGAGCTGCCACGTACTCTGTGGAGTGATGATCTGCAGGGAGCCGCGGTCCAGCACCGTGGCTCCCACCGTCAAGCGTCGGTCTGCCCGGCTGCAATACCGCCGCAGCAGGGCCTCGATACGCCAAAGCATCTCCTCCTCGTCCACTGGCTTGACCATATAGTCATCCGTCCCCGCCCGGAAACCCCGGCGCTTGTCCTCCTGGGTCACGCGGGCCGTCACCATCAGCACCGGCAGATCGCAGTTCCCCACCCGCAGCGTCTGGGTGAAGGTGATGCCGTCCATCCGCGGCATAGTGATATCCACCACCGCCAGATCGCACTGGTAGTGTTCCATCACCTCCAGCGCCTCCACACCGTCCCGCGCAGGGCACGGCTCGTAGCCGGCACGCCGCAGCACCTCGCACATCAGAAATCTGGCGTTGTCATCGTCCTCGGCCACCAAAATGCGGAACATGGCTGTCCCTCCCTTGTGTTTTTTTGGATTTTATCACACCCGCTCTCAAAAATCGAGATTTTTTGAGCTTGCGTTGAGGTTTCTTCGGTATACTGTTCCTGTGCTATACATAACAAATAGGAGGAATACCCCTTATGCCCAGACCTGTCTGCATCACCTATGACAGCACCTGCGACCTGACGCCCCAGCTGCTGGAGCGCTTCCATATCCGCACCGTGCCCCTGACTATCCAGAGTGGGGGGAGTGTTTTCGCTGATGACGGAAACTACACCTCGGCGGATCTGTACACCGACTACCGCCGTAACGGCACGCTGCCCAAGACCGCCGCCGTCAGCCCGGAGGACGTTCAAGGCGTTCTTTGCCCCGATCCTGGCGGAGGGCTATGACATCGTCCACATCGACATCAGCTCGGAGCTGTCCTGCACCTGCCAGAACGCGGTACTGGCGGCACAGGAGCTGACGGGCCAGGGACAGATCCACGTGGTGGACAGCCGCCAGCTCTCCACCGGCGGCGGGCTGCTGGCACTACAGGGGGCCAAGCTACGGGACAGCGGTATGACGGCGGCGGACATCGCCGCGGAGCTGCGCCGCCTGGCACCTCACAGCGACACCAGCTTCGTACTGGACACACTGGAGTTCATGTGGAAGGGCGGCCGCTGCAGCGGCGTGACGGCGCTGGGCGCCAATATGCTGAAGCTGAAGCCCTGTCTGGAAATGCGGGAGGGCAAGCTGGCAGTCTGCAAAAAGTACCGCGGCGCCATGGAAAAGGTGTATCGCCAGTACATCGCGGAGCGGCTGGCGGGGAAGGCGGTGGTAGCCGACCACGCCTTCATCACCCACTCCGGCGAGGTGGCGGAGGAGACGCTGCGGAGCTGACGGAGCTGGTGCGGGGAGCTGTCCCCACTTCGAGGAGGTATTCGTCACCCACACCTCGAAGATGGGAGCGGTGTCGTTCTTGTTCACGGCGATGATGCACTCGGAATCCTGCATACCGGCCTTGTGCTGGATAGCGCCGGAGATACCCAGGCAACATAGACCTTGGGATGGACGGTCTTGCCGGTCTGACCGACCTGATGGTCAGCGGAGATCCAGCCGGCGTCCACGCAGGCGCGGGAAGAACCCACGACGCCGCCCAGGACCTCGGCCAGCTCCTCGGCCAGCTTGATGCCGCCCTCCACATCCTTGAGATACCACGGCCAACGGACACGATGAAGTCAGCGCCGATCAGGTCAACCAGCTTCTTGGCGGCCTTCACAGTCTCGGTGACCTCGGTGTGGATATCGCAAGCAGCCAGCTCGAAAGCGGGATGCAGGATCTCCACGTTCTTCTTGCACTCGCGCTTCTTCATAACGCCGGGGCGGACAGTGGCCATGGCAGGACGGAAACGGGGGCAGATGATGGAGGCCATCAGGTGGCCGCCGAAAGCAGGACGGGTCATCTTCAGGTCGCGGGACACATCGTGATCCTCACCGGCGATCTTCACGGTGCCCAGCTTCTCGATGCGCTCCTCGGGCAGGTGGAGGCTTCCTTCAGGAAGCCCTTGTAATTGGGCATATCGATGTCCAGGTGGGCAGTCGGCGCACAGGCCGGTGTGCAGGCAGGCGGGCGCGCAGCGGGGCGCCAGGTCACGACCGATGTTGGAAGCACCAAACAGCAGCACCTCGGGCTTCAGCTCCTCAACGGCCTCCACGATGACCTTGGTGTAAGCGTCGGTGGTGAAGTCCTTCAGCAGGGGGAGTTGTAGACGTAGACCTTGTCCGCACCGTACTCGCCCAGCTCGGCGGCGATGCCGTCCACGTTGTCGCCCAGCAGGATGCCGCACAGCTCGACACCCAGCTCATTGGCCAGCTTCCGGCCCTCGGAGATCAGTTCGAAGGTGGTGGGCATCATCACGCCCTGACGCTGCTCGCAGAAAACCCATACGTTTTTGAAGGCAGCGGTATCAGCACTATTAAAAGCCATTTTTCTTTCTCCTTCCTTAGATGATGTGCTTGGCGGCCAGGATGCCTGCCAGCTTGTCGGTGGTAGCCTTGTCAGCGCCCTCGAGCATCATGCCCGCGCCCTTCTGAGGAGGCGTGAAGGAGGTCAGAATGTTGGTGGGAGAACCCGCCAGGCCGATGGTGCTCTTGTCAATCAGGGGTGATCCTTCAGCGTCTCATAGGTCATGGTGACCAGAGGCTTGCTGTACGCCTCGAGCGCGCCGCCAACGGACAGGTAACGGGGCTGGTTCAGCTCCTTGATGCAGGTGATCATGCAGGGGGTCTTGACCTTGATGGTCATGTAGCCGTCCTCCAGCATACGCTTGACGGTCAGGGTGTCGCCGTTCTTGGTGATCTCGCCGGCGTAGGTGACCTGGGGCAGGTGCAGCTTCTCAGCGATCTGCGGGCCGACCTGGGCGGTATCACCGTCGATGGCCTGACGGCCAGCCAGGATGACGTCGTCCTTCTCGATGCCGTAGGTGTCGATGGCGGCAGCGATGATCTGGGAGGTAGCGTAGGTATCAGAACCGCCGAACTCACGGGCGGTGACCAGCACACCTCGTCCACGCCCATGGCCATCAGCTCACGCAGCATGCCCTCGGCGGGAGGAGGACCCATGGTGAACGCCACGACCTTGCAGCCCAGCTCGTCCTTGAGAGCCAGGGCGGCCTCGACGGCGTTCAGGTCATCGGGGTTGATGATGGTCTGCATGGACGCACGGTCCAGAGTACCATCGGGATTTACGGCGACTTTGCCGGAGGTGTCGGGGACTTGCTTCACAGTGACGATAATTTTCATAGTCTTTTTCGCTCCTTACTTATTTAACGCCCAAATTGTTGGCTATGACCATGCGCTGCACCTCGCTGGTGCCCTCGTAGATCTCGGTGATCTTGGCGTCGCGCATCATGCGCTCCACGGATACTCACGGGTGTAGCCGTAACCGCCGAACAGCTGCACGGCGCGGCGGGTCACATCGGAAGCCATCTCCGCGGCAACCAGCTTGGCCATGGAAGAATAGAAGCCGCACTTGAGATCACCGTCATCTTTGGCGCAGGCAGCGCGGTAGACCAGCAGTTGGGCCGCGTCTGCGCGGGCCTTCATGTCGGCCAGCTGGAACTGGGTGTTCTGGAACTGGGAGATGCGCTTGCCGAACTGTACGCGTTCCTTGGTATAGGCGATTGCCTCATCAATAGCGCCCTCGCCGATACCCAGTGCCTGTGCAGCCACGCCTACGCGGCCGCCGTCCAACGTACCCATGGCGATCTTGAAGCCTTTCCCCTCCTGTCCCAGCAGGTTCTCCTTGGGGACGATGCAGTCCTCAAAGATCAGGTCGGAGGTAGCGCTGCCGCGGATACCCATCTTCTTCTTCGTGCTTGCCAATGGAGAAACCAGGAAAATCCTTCTCCACAATGAATGCAGAAATGCCGTGGTTGCCCTTGGACTTATCCGTCATGGCGAACACCACGAAGCGTTTCCGCCTCGGTAGCATTGGTAATAAAGCACTTGGTGCCGTTGAGCACATAATGGTCGCCCTCCAGCACGGCAGTGGTCTGCTGTCCGGAGGCATCGGTACCGGCGCCGGGCTCGGTCAGGCCGAAGCGCACCCAGCTTGCGGCCGCTAAGCAGATCAGGCAGATACTTCATCTTCTGCTCCTCGGTGCCGTAGGCGTAAAATGGGATAACTGCACAGGAGGTATGCGCGCAGATAATGACAGATGTTGTTCCGCAGGTCTTGGCAATTTCCTCTACGCAGATGGCGTATGCCAGATTATCGCCGCCCGCGCCGCCATATTTTTTGGGAAACGGGATGCCCAGCATTCCCAGCTTGGCCAGCTTGGGGATCGTTTCTTTGGGAAAGCGTTCCTCTTCGTCCAATTCGGCAGCCAAAGGCTTGACCTCATTCTGAGCGAACTCCTGATACATCTTGCGGAGCAGCTCGTGCTCCTTGGACAACTTGAAATCCATGTTTATCTCCTTCGGGTATAATCAGCAGTCGTGGCTCACAGACCCATGCTGCCGGCGATGACGATACGCTGCACCTCGCTGGTGCCCTCGTAGATCTCGGTGATCTTGGCGTCGCGCATCATGCGCTCTACCGGGTAGTCGCGGGTGTAGCCGTAGCCGCCGAACATCTGCGGCGCCTTTGTGGTGACCCACATGGCCGTCTCGGAGGCACTGAGTTTGGCCATGGCCGCCTCGCGGCTGCAGGCTTACCTTCCTGCTTCAGGGATGCTGCCTGATAGGTCATCAGGCGGGCAGACTCGCAGCGCAGTGCCATATCGGCGAAGGTGAACTGGGTGTTCTGGAACTTGCTGATGGGCTTGCCGAACTGCACGCGGGTCTTGGTATACTCCACGGCTTCTTCATGGCGCCCTCGGCGATGCCCAGCGCCTGGGCGGCGATGCCGATACGGCCCACGTCCAGCGTCTGCATGCAGATCTTGAAGCCCTTGCCCCTCCTGGCCCAGCAGGTTCTCTTGGGCACGATCATGTCGGTGAACACGATCTCGGAGGTGTGGACGCCGTGCAGGCCCCATCTTGTTCTCCACCTTGCCCACGGAGAAGCCCGGGAAGGAACTCTCGATGATAAAGGCGGAAAGGCCCTTGGTGCCCTTTGGACTTGTCGGTCATGGCGAAGATCACGAACACACCGGCCTCGGGGCCGTTGGTGATGAAGATCTTGGCGCAGTTGATGACATAGTGGTCGCCCTCCAGACGGGCCTCCGTCTGGGATTTGGAGGCGTCGGAGCCGGCGTTGGGTTCGGTGATGCCCATACCGCCCAGCACGCCGCCCTCGGTCAGCATGGGCAGATACTTGCGCTTCTGCTCCTCGGTGCCGTGCTCCAGAATGGGCACGCAGCACAGCGTGTGGCCGGCCACGATGTCGCTGGTGGAGGCGCATGCCTTGGCCAGTTCCTCCGTGACGATGGCGGCAGACACCTGATCGGCGCCTGCACCGCCGTACTCCTTGGGAACGGTCATGCCCATGATGCCCAGCTGGAACATTTTCCTGATGTTCTCGGCGGGGAACTCGTGGGTTCGGTCGATCTCAGCCGCGATGGGTTTGACCTCGTTCTCGGTGAATGCCGCGATCATTTTGCGGATCAGTTCCTGCTCACGATTCAAAGAAAAATCCATATGCTATCCTTTCTTCATATATTCGTCGTTTTCTGCCTTACCGCATGGCGATAGTGACCTCTGCCGTGGCGGCCAGATCACCGTTCTCCTTACGCAGTTCGGTACGACAGACCACCTTGGCCTTGGCCTCGTTGATCTCTGCCACCTCGGCGCGGACGGTCACCACGTCGCCAGGCAGGATGCCCTTGAGGAATCTGGCGTTGTTGATGGATGCGAACAGCGGCGTCAGGCCCGCGTACTTCTCCACCGGTCATGATGAGGATATCCGAGGCCTGTGCCATGCACTCCACGGACAGCACACCGGGAAAAATGGGATTACCGGGGAAATGGCCCTTGAAAATATCCCATTCCGGGCGGATGGTGAGCTTCGCCTCGATACGCTGCATGACTCCAGCGTGACCACCTCGTCGATGAGCAGCATGGGGGCCGGTGCGGCAGGATGTCCATGACCTGCTGATGATCCAGTGCGATTTCAGACATAAAACAACATACTCCCTTCTATATTTGCCCGTCGGCGGAGGCAGTGCCTGCGATGCAGGCGTCAGCGCTCCTCAGTTTTGTCATTCTCCACACCGGCGATGCGGGCGGCGAACTGCTTCTTGTTCTCCAGAGAGGACAGTTTGGAGTACATGACCTTCGGGCCTGAGGAGAACCTGCACCGTGCACGGACTCCACCAGCGCGGTGCCGCCGGTCATGTTCTCGATAAGACGCCACGCGCATGCGGTTCTCCGTGGACACGCCCCGCCTCCGTGGAGGTACTTCTCCACATAGTGGCCCACCTCGGGGCTTCAGGTCGGACTCGGAGGCATGGTGGCGATGATGCCGCCGCCGATGTCCTGTGCCAGACGGTCGATCTCATAGATGAGTTGGGTGACATTGTGCTTGCCCACGTTGGCCAGCAGCGGGTTTACGAAGTACGCGCCGGAGGGCGTACATTTGCCCTCGCAGGAACAGGCCAGGAACAGGCGTACAGCGTCTCCTCCTTGTGGATCATCTCGTTGAGCTTCTCCTTGATATGGCCGGCCTTGCCGTAGCCGCTGTAATCGGCCATTAGGGCCGCCGCGCCGATGACCACATCGGATACGCCGCTCTTGCAGCCGCCGTAGTTGGCGCGGTGGTAGCATGCAAAGCGCTCCACCAGCAGGCCGGAGAACTGGGCTTCCCCGCACATGAACACGCGGTCCCAGGGGACGAACACGTTGTCCAGCACCGTCAGGCACTCGCCGCCCACGATGCCGTAGCGGGCGTTGCCCTGGTCCACATCGCCGCCGCACTTGCGGTCGTCATTGGTCTGGCGGCCGAAGATGTGGATAACGCCGGGGGCGTCCACAGGCAGGGCGCAGCACACGGCATACTCCACCTCGTCCTCCTTCATGCCCATGGTGGGCATGATCAGCATCTCATGGCTGTTGACCATGCCGGTCATGTGGGCCTTGGCACCACGAATGACGATGCCGTCCTCCCGCTTCTCCACCACGTGTACGAACATATCGGGATCCTTCTGCTGACCGGGACGCAGGCTGCGGTCGCCCTTCACGTCGGTCATGGCGCCGGAGATCATCAAATCGTTCTCCTGCACGTACTCCAGGAACTTTCTGAACCGCTGATGATAGTTGGTGCCCATGGCCTCATCGATCTCGTAGGTCACGGAATAGGTGGCGTTCATGGCGTCGAAGCCCACGCACCGCTGATAGCAGGTGCCGGTCTTCTGGGAGATCATGCGCAGCATCTTCACTTTTTTCACCAGATCCTCGGCAGACTGGTGGATATGGGTAAAGCGGTTGATCTTCTTGCCGGTCAGGTGGGAGGTGGCGGTCATCAGATCCTCGTACTCCTTGGTACCGGCCAGTGCGTAGGTCATGGCGGCAGCATTGACATGGCCGCGGATGAAGGGATGATCGATGAGGGTCTCGGGATCCAGCAGCTCGCCCCTTCAGGTACACCCTTGATGTTCCGGCGCTGGGAACTTGGCGGCCATGGCGGCGCGGCGTTCGCCCTTGACGAAATCCACGTAGCTGCCGGTAGGCGCGGAATCCAGCTGGAAGGGATTCCGGCCCTCCGCAGCCAGCGGGGATCGTAGCGGTACAGGTTCCAGTAGCCGGACTCCACCGCGCGATATGGCTCATGCCGCCGGGGGATCGTGGGCGGCAGGGCGCGTAGGCGATGACTACGGAGGGGCCGGACTCCGCCTCGCGGATGGTCTGGGCGGGATCGGCGCTCATGGCGACCTGCGCCACATAGATATAGCCATAGCTCATGAGCATACGGCCTAGATCCTTCTTCTTGGTGCGCTTGCCGGCGGCGGCAAACTGCGCCGTGGCCCCCATGTTGGTGGCCTTGAGGCCTGTCCGCCGGTGTTGGAGTACACCTCGGTGTCCAGCACCAGCATTGATGTCCTTGTTGGCGGCAAGGACGTGATCCAGACCGCCGAAGCCGATGTCGTAGGCCCAGCCGTCGCCGCCGAACGGCCCACACGGACTTCTTTGCTGAGAAATTCTGGATTTTGCAGGATGCAGTTCACCGTAGCCTCATGCTCGCCGCCTTTTCCACGGTGCACAGCGCCGCCAGCAGCCGGTCGGCCGCCGCACGGCTGGCCTGCGCATCGTCCTTGCTGTCCAGATAGGCCCGGCAGGCGTCTGCCGCTATGCCGGCCTCCAGATGGCTTCTTCACAGCGGATTTCCAGCTCGGCGTTGATGGTATCGTGGGCGGGAGGAAGCCGTAGGCAAACTCGGCGTTGTCCTCAAACAGAGAGTGCTCCCAAGCGGGGCCGTGACCCTGGCAGTCCTTGCAGTAGGGCAGGATGGCGCGCCGCCGCTGATGGCGGAGGAGCAGCCGGCGGCGTTGCCGGCGTACATGTGGTCGCCGAACAGCTGGCTCAAAAGCTTGATATATGTCGTCTCCGCGCAGCCAGCGCAGGCGGCGGAGAACTGGAAGTAGTGGCTTTGCGAACTGCAGGCCGTCAGCAGCACAGGACGGATGGCGGCATGGGGGCACGCACATGGAGCAGCGGTTGCACTGGATGCACTTGCTGCCGTCCCACTTGGGGACCTTGGTGGCGACACCGCGCTTGGAGAACACGGAGGTGCCGTTTTCCCAGGTGCCGTCCAGAACGCCGTACTTCTGGAACACGGAAACGGGGAGCTGATCGCCCTTCTGACGGTCCATGGGCATGACGATGTCCCGGACGAAGGGAGTGAGGCCCTTGGGCTCCGCAACGGGAGCGTCCTGCGCGTCGGCCCAGGAGGCGGGGATCTCCACCTTCACAGCGGCGCTGACGCCCAGATCCACGGCCTTGTCGTTCAGATCCACGATCTTCTGCCCGGCCTTCTTGAAATAGGTGGCGTAGTTGTTCTTCTTCATATCCGCCACAGCCACATCCATGGGGATGACCTTGGTCAGGGCGAAGAAAGCGCCCTGGAGGATGTTGTTGGTACGCTTGCCCAGGCCGATCTCCGCCGCCAGCTTCGCCGCGTCAATGATATAGAACTGCGCGTGCTTCCGCGCCAGATCCCGCTTCATCTTGGCGGGGAGGTGCTCCTCCAGCTCCTCCGTCGTCCACGGGCAGTTCAGCAGGAATGTGCCGCCCTCCTTCAGATCCTCGGTGGTGTCATACTTTCTTGACGTAGGTGGGAGCATGGACCGCCACGAAGTCAGCAGAGGACACCAGATAGGTGCTGCGGATGGGCTTGTCGCCGAAGCGCAGATGGCTCTGGGTCAGGCCGCCGGATTTCATGGAGTCATAGGAGAAGTACGCCTGGGCATACTTGTCGCCCACGAAGCCGATGGTGGAGATGGCGTTCTTGTTGGCGCCCACGGTGCCGTCGCCGCCCAGACCCCAGAGCTTGCAGCTGATCTGGCCGGGATGGGCCAGCTCGATCTCCTTGTAGTCCAGAGAGGTATAGGTCACATCATCATTGATGCCGATGGTAAAGTTGTTCTTGGGAGTCTCCTGCTTCAGGTTGTCATACACGGCAATGATCTGACCGGGGGTGGTGTCCTTGGAGGAGAGACCGTACCGGCCGCCCACCACGCGGATGTCGCCGCGGCCAGCCTGATTCAGAGCGGTGACAACATCCAGATACACAGGCTCGCCCACGGAGCCGGTCTCCTTGGTGCGATCCAGCACGGCGATGCGCTTGCAGGTGGCGGGGATGGCGGCGGCGAAATGGGACACGGAGAAGGGGCGGAACAGGTGAATCTGCACCATGCCCACCTTGCGGCCCTGAGCGTTCAGGTAGTCCACGGTCTCCTTCACGGTCTCGCTGGCGGAGCACATCACCACGATGACTTCCTCCGCGTCGGGCGCGCCGTAGTAGTTGAACAGCTTGTAATCGCGGCCGGTGAGCTTGTTGATCTCGTCCATGTAGTGCTGGACGGTGTCGGGCAGGGCATTGGCCTTGACATTGGCGCCTTCCTTGCACTGGAAGTAGACGTCGGGGTTCACGTTGTTGCCCCGGTTGGTGGGATGCTCAGGGTTCAGGGACTGATGGCGGAAGGCCTGCAGGGCCTCCTGATCCACCAGACCACGGAGATCCTCATAGTCCAGAGCCTCGATGCGCTGCATCTCGTGGGAGGTACGGAAGCCGTCAAAGCAGTGCATGAAGGCATACCGGCCGCTGATGGCGGACAGATGAGCCACGGCGGCCAGATCCATTGCCTCCTGAGGGCAGGAGGACATCAGCATGGCGTAGCCGGTCATACGGCAGGTCATGAAGTCGGTGTGATCGCCGAAAATGGAGTGGTGGTTGGAAGTCACCACACGGGAGGCGATGTGCATGACGCTGGGCAGGAACTGACCGCCCATGGCGTACATGGCGGGGATCATCAGCATCAGGCCTGACGCTCACGGAGGGGCGCGGTCTGCTGGGTGGCGATGTAGCCGGGGCCGATGCCGTTGCACTGGATGTTCTTGCTCCCGAACTCGGCGCAGATGTTCTGGGTCAGCAGTTTCAGACCGCCCTTGGCCGCGGTGTAGGCCGCCACTGTCTCACGGCCCACAGCGCTGAGGATGGAGCAGACGTTGATAATCTTGCCGTGGCCCCTGCTCCACCATGCTGGGCAGAACGGCCTTGGACACGATAAACGGCGCCACAAGATCCACGTCCACCACACGGCGGAAGTCCCCCACATCCATGTCGCACATGGGGATGCGCTTGATGATACCGGCGTTGTTCACCAGGATATCCAGCGGCGCCACGTCCTTCTCGATACCGGCGATGAGGGCCTTCACCTTCTCCTCGTTGGTCACGTCGCAGGCGTAGCCCTTCACATCGGTGATGCCCTCGGCCTCGTAGGCCTTCAGGGCCTTCTCCACGGAAGCGTCGCTGGTGGCGCAGAACACCACCCGTGCGCCGGCACTGTGGAGGGCGGTGGCAATGGCGAAGCCAATGCCGTAGCAGCCGCCGGTGACCAGTGCGGTCTTGCCGGCCAGAGAAAACTTGTCCATGATCCGATCCATCTTTGAAATTCCTCCGTTCATGTAATGCTGGCCGATCAGTGCATGATCTTGCCGCCGGTGATATTGATAGACTGACCCGTCATGTTGTCCGCAAAATCAGAGGACAGGTACAGGAACATATGCGCCACATCCTCCATGGTCTGGGCGCGCTTCAGGGGGATATCCCGCAGGCGGGACTGGAAATACGCCCGGCATCGCCGCCCTGACGGCGGATGTCATCCAGCGCACGCTCCCAGATGTTGGTGCGAACCACGCCGGGGCAGACACAGTTGACATTGATGTTGTAGGGCGCGGCATACTGTGCGATGGACTGGGTCATACCGGCCACAGCGAACTTGGAGGCGGTGTAGGCGATGTTGGTGTGGAAGCCGTACTTGCCCTGCGAGCACATATTCACGATCTTTCCCGCACGGTTGGGGATCATGATGCGCAGCACCGCCTGATCCACCAGGTAGGTGCCCTTGGCATTGATGTTCATTTGCTTGTCGTAATCCGCCTCGGTGGACTGCATGAAATCCACCGCGCCGAACACACCGGCCACATGGTTCAGAATGTCGATGCGGCCGAAGCGCCTTGACGGCCAGTTCCACCATGGCGTCCACCTCGCTCTTGACCGTGACGTTGCACTTGATGGCCACAGCCTTGACACCGTACTGCTCCACAGCCTCCCGGGCCACGGACTCGGCGGCCTCAGCGTTTACGTCGGAAACCAGCAGATTCGCGCCTGCGGCGGCCAGGGTCAGCGCCGTGCAGCGGCCCATACCGCCGCCGCCGCCGGTGACAATCGCATTCTTTCCCTCCAGAGATCATGACGCCATTACCTTTTTTTCCTGCATAAAACTGATCGATCCTTTCTTAAATTAAATCTCCTGTTTAAAGTACTTCATATTATTTCGTATGGCACACGGCTTCAGAAAATAAACACGCGTTACTTTTTGCGCAAAAATTTTTCTTTATGCAGTTTTTCTTCTGGCGATCCTCCTTTCCGCGTCACTTTGCCAGCGGAAAGCAGCCCCACAAGTATCCCATACTTCCAGACGAACATATTCTAACACAAATGGGAAGGTTGCGCAAGTGTGTTTTTACACGTGTTGCAAATTGACGATTTAACTCAACCAAATTTATAAAATTTGCCAAAACTAATTGACAATTTGAAAAAAACGGTATGATAGATGTATCATTTTTACACACTGGAGTTGCCATGAATACATCCGAGATTGCCAAACTGGCGCACGTTTCTAGAACCACTGTTTCAAGGGTCCTGAACGGCCACCCCAACGTCTCCGAAAAGACCCGGCAGCGGGTGGAGAGTATCGTAAATGAATACCATTTTTTCCCGATGCCGCAGCGCGGAACCTTGTTGGAAAGCAGAGCAAGGTATTCGGCCTTTTATTGTAGATTTGGCCGCCGCACGGGATGAATACACAATCTCACGCTCGCAGTTCTTCTACGATTATATCGCCTTCGCCATTGATATTGCCAACCGCCACGGCTATAACCTTATGGTCACTATTCTTCACGAGGAGAATATGAGCGATATTGACCGCCTGTTCCAGAGCCGCAGCATCGCCGGAGGCATCCTGATGGGCGACCACGTTGACCAGTCCGTTCTTGCTCGTCTGGCCGTTCATGAGTATAAGCTGGTGCTGTATAACCAGGTTCGCCGCAGTCCGGCTCCCAATATCATCACCGTTAACAACGACAATTTCAGGTGCGGCCGTCTGGCCGGTGAGGCGCTGGTCACTCAGGGGCATCGCAGAATCGGTCTTATCACCGGTGAGATCAATAAGATCACCGTACAGGATCGTCTGGACGGCTTCGAGACCGCCCTGACCTGCGCCGGTATCCCTTTCGATCGTGAAAAATACCTGGAGCATGGTGCGTTCAACCGTCGCAGCGGCGGCTATGATGCCGCCATGACTCTGCTGCAGCGCAACAAGGACAACCTCCCCACCGCGCTGTGCGCCGCATCCGCCTCCATGCTGATGGGCTTCAGCGCCATTTGCGACTGCGGTCTGCGGGTGCCGGAGGACATTTCCCTCATCGGCATCGACGAGGTGGATATGGCCATGTACACCACGCCGCCGCTGTCTATCGTGGCTACATCCTGCGAATCCGCCGCCAAGGAAACGGTTCAGCGGCTCATCGAGCTGGTGGAGATTGGAAACGCCTCCCAGCGCGATTACGTGATTCCCGATGTGGAACTGTACATGCGGGAGAGCGTCCTCCGCATCAATACCTGATTTCTCAAGCAGTAAAAATCGGCAGTCTTTCCGACTGCCGATTTTTGCTGCTCCTTTCCACTTTTTCCCAATATGCGTATCTGCCGCAGAAACAGCATTGGTTAAAGTGTTGGTCCCACGATCTCCTGATACGTTCGGTTGAAGCTCCGTGCAATTTCCCTGCAGTCAACGCCGTCCTGTACCTGCCGGAACATTTGATTAGAGGCAGCTTCCTGAAACAGATTCCAGTGCACAACTTTCGGGCGCAGAATTCCCTTCTCCAGCGTCTTCAGCGTTCCCTTGAAGAAATCAAGAGTCATTTCGTTGTTTTCCTCGTCCAGCCACGCACACATGGCGGCGGGTTGGCCGTCATTCCTCGTATAGGTTGTGCGTTGCACTTCAGAGGAAACTAGATATTCCGGGAACTTCACCGCGGCATCCAAAACATTTCCGTCCACACGGTTTGTGATGGCAAGACCTACTCCCCCCACCTGCGTTGATGCTGAGCAGTCCTCACGCAGCAGGGGTGCATCCGTAAACTTCAAGCGGTGCTTGGAATAACCCTGCGCAGGGAATAGTTGACATACCCATATATGTAGGGTGCGTAAACAATCTCCCCGTCACCAGCCATTGCATTCAGGCACTGGATCGGGTTCATGTCAAATGTTGCGGGGGCAGTCACGTTTTTGAGCCGATAGATACATTCTGCCGAAAAAAAACACCGACATTTTCGTCAATGCCTCGTTCCCGATCAAAATAATCCTTTCCCAGCTGCTGTGCGGATAGACTCATATAGGTGCTGAAAATATGCGTTGGGTTCATACAGGCGCCAATCGCTTTTCCCGCTTCAAGCGAAGCTGCAAGCTTGAATATTTCCTCAAAGCTTCGAGGTGCAGAAAGCCCTTTTTCAGCAAAATAGTCGGGTCGATACGCCGAAACCTGCGTGGCCGCATCGACAGGCAGCGCCATCAGATCGCTGTCTACCCAATAGCTGTCGTATGTCTGAGCAATGTTCTCCCGTTTCAGGTCAGCCATACACTTAGCCGAAAGCAGTTCCTGCAGCGGCAGCAGCAGCTTCTCCTTGCGAGCCTCCGACATGAACGGGTGATCGACCATGATCAGGTCATAGTCCTTGACCAGTTTTTCAATAGGGAAATCTTCAAAGTCCTTCAGACTGCGTTTCTTCCAGTGGATCTCAATATCCGGATAAATTCGGTGGTATTCCTCGCTGACAGCCAGCAGGGGAAGGATCCCCCGCTCATGATCCCATGTAATTCCCTGTAAAATCATAACAGACTCCTTGTTTCTTATTTTGCAAGTGGCTTCACATTGTTGATCCGTAAAATAAGCTGCGGCAAAATGGTCACGATCTGAGGTATAAATATCAAAATCAGCAGGAACGCGATAATAAGCAGATACCATGGAAGCATGATCCTTGTGAATCGCTCGATGGGTATACCTGGTATTCTTGCTGACAACGAACATAGCAATGCCAACGGGCGGGGTAATGGTACCAACACTCATCAGGATGCCTACCAGTACGCCGAGGTATACCAAATCAATTCCCATCAGCTTGCAAAGCGGCGCAAAATCGGCACGGTGGTAATAACGATCGCGGAACCATCCATAATGCAGCCGAGGAACAGATACACGACCGTCAGGATAAGCAGCAGGATATATTTGTTGCTGATCGCACCCGCCAGATAGTTCGCCAACTTCAGCGGTACCTGATCGATGGACAGGCAGAAGCCCAACACCGTAGCCGTAGCGGAGATGAACAGAATACCGCCGGTAGTCTTAGCCGAATCCAAAAGCACCTTCTTGATATCCTTCAGCGTCAGATCCTTGTAGATCAGCATACTGACCAGAATGGAGTAAATAGTTGCGATGGCGCCGGACTCTGTCGCGGTGAATACGCCGGAAAAGATACCCCACAGGATGATGACCGGCGCAAGAATCGCCCAGAACGCATCTTTGAAGGTGGCCCAAAGTCTCTTGAAATTGGTCTTCTCGCCCTGAGGGAAGTTAAACTTCCGCCCGTAGAGCCTGCACATAACAAGCAGCATAATGGCAAACAGCAAGCCGGGAATCATGCCGCCCATGAACATCTTCTGGATGCTGGTGCCGGCGGTAACCGCATAGACGATCATAATCACACTGGGCGGGATGATCGGTCCGAGAACCGCCGCCGTCGTTACCAGACACGCCGCAAAATCCTTGTCGTACTTCTGCTCCTCCATGGCCTTGATCTGAGCGTGCCCATGCCCGCGGCATTGGCCAGCGCAGAACCGCTCATGGCGGAGAAGATCAAGGAGGTGAACACCGTAACATAGTTCAGGCCGCCCTTGATATGTCCGCACAGCTCATTGAAGAACGCAAACAGGCGGCGGGTAATGCCGCCATGATTCATCACATTGCCCGCAATGATGAAGAAAAGGCAGCGAAATCAAAGTAAAGTTGTCAACGCTGACCGCCAGCTTCTGCGCGAAGGTATCCAGCGGCAGGCCGGATGTAATAAAAAGCCAAGACTGGCAATACCCAGTGCATACGTGATCGGGACGCCCACAAGGATGAGCGCGAACATAATCACAATAACCCAAGCCCCCATACCTTACAGCACCTCCTCAGATGTTTTTGAAAAGCCGCGGATATCGCGGATCAGATTCACTACGGAATAGAAGATCGTGATTACACCGGCCACTATATTGGGTACAAAAACCACGCTCTGCTGTACCCGAGGCTGGTGCTGTGATCCGGCAGTATACGCAGGACATACTGATACCCATATACGGTCAGCACGTAGGCAAAAACGATAATCAGAAGATGCGATAAGACCATCAGGATGTTCTGCGGGAACTTCGGCATCAGGTTCACAAAAGCCTCTACTCGTACATGCTCGCTCTTCCGATTCGCCAGTGCGCCGCCGATGAAGATACACCAGACGATCATGAGTCTGGCCAGCTCCTCAGCGTAGGGTACAGACAGCTCCAATGCATATCTGGCAATCACCTGCCAAAAGGTCAGCAGGATCATGCCCGCCGCCGTTATGATCAAAGCCCATTCTAAAATCTGCGCAATGACGGCATCTATCTTGTCAAAGATTTTTGCTGCTTTCATAGGACTTCCCTCTCTTTTTACGAAAATGCGATGCTGACAAGTCGGCAGCGATGCAAAGAACATCTTTCCGCATCGCTGCCGACCCATAACCGAAATTATTCAGAGCGATACGCGTCCAGAGCAGACATCAGATCGTCATACGCTTCCTGTCCCCAGACACTCATGTACTTCTCGTGCAGCCCGCTTCGTGACAGACTGCATCTCCGCAATCTGGTCATCCGTCAGGTGTGTCACCTCAACGCCATAGTTCTGCTCCATATCCGCAACCAGATCCGCTTCATCTGCCTCCTGACGCTCCCGGCATGCAATACCAGCCTTCTCGATCGCCTCCGTCATGATCTTCTGATCCTCTTCGGAAATCCTCTGCCAGACATCGTCGCGAATCATCATGACCTGTGTGTACATACTGTGGTTCGTGTAAGTCAGATACTTAGCAAGCTCCTGGAACTTGTAGCTATGGATGAAGTCAACGCTCATTTCCACGGCATCAATAACGCCCTGCTGCATCGAGGTGAAGCAATCGCCAAGGCCCTGAGAAACCACCATCGCGCCGAGCGCCTCCCAAGAATCCTGCCAGATGGCGATGCCGGTAGGAATACGAACCTTCAGGCCATGGAAATCCTGCACGGAATGAACGGGCTTGGTGGAAATAGTCTGCCGGGGAACGGTCGCCCACTGGTCAAGGACGCGGATACCCAGATCGGACAAGAATGCGTCGTCGAAGTACTTCTTGCCGAAATCGCCCTTCATGATCGCCATCATCTCGTCTGTGGACTGGAAAATATACATGGAAATCAGCAGGTCGCAGACCGGGGAGTAGGAGCTGAGAGAGCCGTAACCGATGGCCGCCATATCAACAGTTCCGTTCAGGAGCATATCGCGGGTTTCGGTTTCCGAGCCGAGGATATTGTTGCCATAGATGTCGATCTTTACCCGGCCCTCGGTCTTCTCCTCAATTTCATTCTTCAACTGGATGCAGGCGTCGCTGATTGCTTGTCCGTCTGCGGCATTGTGTGTCAGCTTCAGTGTAACGGAACCGGCGGTCCCCTGTGTGGAAGAACCATCCGAATTGTCCTGTCCCTGCTGCCGCAGCCCACAAGCAAGGACAGCATCATGGCAACCGCCATCAGAAATGCGAATCTCTTTTTTTCATGTTGTCTCTCCTTCATTGGTAATTTCTACACATCGGTCTCGTCAGGTCTGTGTGGTCTCTGCGGACATTCTGAAAACGCGTCTCCACTTTACGTCTGCATTGGCCAATATTCCTGATCCTTGCCTCAATTATAAACACGCGACCATACCATGTCAACAGTTTTCGTCAGTACTTTAACACGTGCATTAAAATTCTACGTATTTGCAAATTTACTTCACGAAAATTGTGCATTTTTACAACTATTCAGCCCATTATCCTCCTTGCTGCTTCGTTTCCTTTTTCGCTCCGACCCTGGTTTTTTCAAAAGGAAAAAAGCAAAAACACTGTTAGGACAAGAAAGTAGTTGGCATTTTCGGAACACGTGTATACATTTATGCGTAGATTTGTATCGACGGCCAGCACTACAAGAGCAGCAAGAGTGCTCCTAAGCTGGGTGAGCACGATGCGGCCGCGCTGGACGTCTTGCTACCGGCGTAGCGTCTATTTTCTTTACTACCTCCCTACCCTCCTCCTCAAAATGCAGACGGAACTTCCTTCGATATACCATCTCGAAGGAGATTCCGGCACAGTCTGTCGAGAAACCCGGCTGCGCATTAAGCGCAGCCGGGTTTTGGGCGCATATAACGCAAAAAAACGCGAAAACCAGAAAAGAGAATGCTCCTTCCACTTCCGAGTGGCCAGCTTTTTCAGATTCATGGCAGCAAACTTAAGCTTCACCCAGTTCGTCACCTTGGCCAAGCCTCTGTACTGTGTATAAGTATAACACATACGGAAAAACCTGTTGCCGTCACCGAAGACAGAACGACAGTGACCTTTGACGGCGCGGCGGTCAGAGATAACTGGCTCAGCGGCAACGGTGCGCCTGCCGAAAAAAAAAGGGGTGACGGCGATGAAGCGTAAGAAACTCTTTCTCCTTCTTGCGGCGCTTATCGTCGTTGCCGCCATCAGCACAACGCTCGCTTTTATGTTCAAAAAGACATCGTTTGATAACCGTTTCATTCCCGGCACGGTCTCCTGTCAGCTTTGCGAAACAGTGGACGGAACGGAATATATCGGCGGCGGGGTTCTACAAAGTCGGATATTAAGGTGGAAAACACCGGAAGCATATCTGCTTTTTATACGGGTGCGCCTTGTTTCCTATTGGGCGGATGCAGACGGAAATTCGGTCAGGCTTCCTCGGAGCTTCCCGCGATAAACTTTGATACCGCGAATTGGCTGAAGGACGAAAACGACACCTATTACTACAAAGCGCCGGTTGCACCCAGTAAGTTGTCCGGTGTTTTATGCAATCCGATATCCTTACAGAGAAAAACAACTGCCGACGGAGAAACGGTATATATGGTTCTCGGTACTGCCTGAGGCAGTGCAGGCGAAGCCCTCCGCCGCCGCCGCAGCAGATGCATGGGGAGTAATGGTTGCAGACGGCGCAATATCGGCGGTGAATTAAATATTTGAATTGCCTCTTCTTTTCTCGGCCTGAAATATTCGAGAATCACATTACATGTTGCACGATCATCCGATGGGAAAAAAATCGAATTGCTTTGAAGCATGGAAACGGAGTGATCGGGGTAAAACCGGGATACCACGCGGTTTGACAAATTTTAGACAAGCTGAATCTGCACATATCATATCGAAAATCGTTCGAGAGTCTTTGCAGGCTATATAGAATGGGGGGAGAAATACGCCTTTAATACGCACGCAATACGCATTATTTTCATGATGCGCCCGTAATACGCATTTAATACGGAGATAATGCGCATTAGCTTTTTCAACGACGGAAAGTACAATATATAATTACACTTCCATATTGACAACTACAATATATTGTGGTATATAAGAATTATTCAGTTCTTTGTGCACCTCCATTTGCAGGTCTGTGATCTGCATCGCACACGTTGTTAAGTTTGTACTTGAGGAGCACCATGCTCCTGTTTAAGATTCGGGCCATTGCTTCCCGTGTATTTCAACGACTATGCTGCGGGAAATTTTTCTCGCGGTAGTTTCCACCTGTACGCCGCTTTGCCGCCATGCTATGATGTGCCTGTACTTAAGGCATCAAGCATTTAGGTCGGAGCAGAGCAGGCACGGGTGGAAAGCTATCAACAGCTTTTCGCTCTGATTAAGAACCCGAAGTATGTCAAAATGTGCCTCCCGGAAAAACAGGGCTGCCATCAGAATTGAACAATACTGCAAACGCAGGAAGGATCGTATGAAGCCGAAACGGCAGGGATATCCTTCCTGCGTTTTTGCTTACCGTTTTTGTCGCGGCACTTGCCACCGCCGCGATACCGCAGGAAAAGAAAGAGCGCCGAAATCAATTCGGCGCAGATCAGAAAAAAGAAGCTTTGTAAAAGCCGTTGGGACGATACGGCAGGAAAATCGTCAAGGGAGAGGCAAGCTCCCGCCCCTGTATGCCGCAGTCAGAGTGCGGCGCCGGCCATACGGGGTATCGTATATTCTCAGATCCGCTACTGGGCGGATCACAGGACACCGGCGGAGCCTTCCGCAGCTGAGTTTAGCGGCCTGGTGTCCGCGGTTGCTCACACGAGCAGAGGCCAAAGACCTCCTTACCGCAGCGTACTGACCTGGCACAAGTAAAGAGAGACAGACACACAGGCAAGCCGCGAAAAGCACGCAATACCAAGGCTTTCCGCCTGCGGCAGTCTAACATTTCTGCGGAGATACGCCGGAAACGCCTCTCCTTGCCAACGGGTGAAGTGCGCCCAGCTGAACACAATTTTGAATATAAGGAGCTTTCTCTATATGACCACAAATGGCATTTACCACACGCTTGTTACCCAGTTGGATAAGCTGGCGCGGCACAACCGGCAGGGCAGCTTCCGCACGAAGGATCGCTACTATGAGGCGGTCAAGCGGTTCTGCGCCTACCTCGCTGTCCACTACCATCTGCAAAAAGCTGGAGAACATTAGCCATGGCAAGCATCTGGTGAGCTACGTTCTCTATTTGCAGGAGCAAAGGGCGGCAAGTACGTATCGGCCACCGTACCATCAAAAGGCTGCTGGAGAAAACGGACCTCTCCGCCACCGTGACGCCATCTGTGACCCCACCCGCCCCGGGCAGGCGCATTACGCTTCCATGGGCTGCGGCACACCTACGCCGCTGAAAAGTATACCGCTCGTCAGCGGCGGCATGACCCCTTTGGATGCCCATTTCACTGTGTCCCGACTGTTGGGCCATGAACGGCCCGACGTGACAGACGTCTATCTGGCATCCGTGAAGGGAGGGACTGCCCGTGGAGAATAAGTATCGCGACCTGCATGAGTTGCCTGTGACACTGCGGGTGGAGGACTTGATGCCCCTCCTCGGCATTGGCCGCAACACCGCCTATGAATTGATCCGCAGCGGGCAAATACGAAGTATCCGTATCGGTAGGCAGATTCGTATTCCGAGGGAGGCCCTGCTGGACTTCCTTCGGAAGTAAATCTCTTCGTCGCAGAAATAAAACTTGCACATCAGCCGCGCGGGATATATCATGGAGGTGGTACATTCCGCGCGGCGGAAAGGAGCGTATATGCCGCGTACAAAAACAGGAAAAGGAGCCGGCGGCGCCGGTTCCATCAGAAAAATCACAACAACGAAAAACGGGAAAACCTACACCTACTGGCAAGGCCCGCTACACCGAGGGCTTCGACCCCGGTACAGGCAAGCAGATCCAGCGCAGTATCACCGAAAAAGACGCAGAAGGAAGTGGCACAGAAGCTGAAGCAGGTAACGCTGGATATTGACAATGGTGGTATCATGCACCGTGCAAGTTGACTTTGGCACAATGGCTTGAACTTTGGACAAAGACCTATCTTGGGCGTGTGAAGCCAGAACTGGGCGCACATTTACAAGTCGGACAGACTGCATATCCTGCCAGCGTTGGGAGCAGTGCGGCTGGAGGCGTTGAAAACGCGCCGATGATACAGGCGGTTTTTACAATGTTATGGGAGTGCCGTCCGAACAGAATCCGAAAGGCCTTTCCGCGAAAACGAGTGAAGAATGTCCACGGCGTTCTCCACAAGGCACTTCAACAAGCGGTACTGATCGGCTATCTGCGATACAACCCTGCCGATGCCTGCATCCTGCCGCGGATAGAGCGCAAAGAAGATCAATCCCCTTGGACGATGCGCAGGTCACCGCGTTTCTGAACGCTATACAGGGAAACCGTTTTGAAACGCTGTTTATTCTGACGCTGTTCACCGGTATGCGTGAGGGCGAGTACTGGGCCTGACATGGGATTGCATCGACTTTCATACAGGTATTATCTCGGTGGAAAAGCAAATGCAACTGCATCAGGACAAAGGGAGCAAGGGCTATGAGTTGGTTTCGCCCAAGAATGGCCGAAAGCCGCACCATCACCGCAGCGCAGACTGTCCTTGCCCGATTGCAGCAGCAGCGCCGATGGCAAATGCAGCAAAACTTCTGTTGGGCAGCGACTGGCAAAATCCGGAAGGGTTGGTCTTTACCAACGAATTCAGTACACACCTGACGAAGCCGACAGTCTACCGCGAGTACAAGCGCATCGTTGCAGCCATTAGTTGTCCCAACGCCCGTTTCCATGATTTACGGCACTCTACGCTGTCGCCGCGATCCGCGCCGGGGACGACATCAAGACGGTTACCAAAGGAACTTGGGCCACGCCACGGCGGCCTTTACGCTGGACGTATACGGTCATGTGACCGACCTGTTTGACAAGGCTGGAATTCGGCGCAGAGTGCTGGCCAGCAGCTGCTATCCGGCATTTTCAGAGGGCACCAGCGTGTGGGAGCTCCAGAATACCTGGCCATGATGCGGCTTCGTAAAATCTGGGCCGAGGGCAGCTTCTCCGTCTTGAAACGGGAACACTGTATTTCAAGGATTCGAAAAAGGGGCATTCTTGCAGCTACGGAAGAATGCCTCCTTGCCGCCATGGCCCTAAACCTCAAGAGGATGGTAAATGCCATCTTTCGCTATTCCCCAATTTACTGTTCTGCTGGAACTTACGGAAAATCTCCCTATGGGCAGCACCTGCGGAATGTGGCAGAAGGCAAGTATTAAGGAGGAACAATTATGACCATCATCGTCCCCGGCGGTGCCGGTTTCATCGGCAGCAACTTCATTTTCTACATGCTGGACAAACACCCGGAGGACCGTATTGTCTGCGTGGACAAGCTGACCTACGCAGGCAACCTGTCCACGCTGGAGAGCGTCATGGACAAGCCCAACTTCCGCTTCGTGAAGGCGGACATCTGTGACCGCAAGGCCATCTATGACCTGTTTGAGGGGGAGCATCCCGACATGGTGGTGAACTTCGCCGCCGAGAGCCACGTGGACCGCTCCATCGAGAACCCGGAGGTCTTTGCAGACCAACATTCTGGGTACGCAGGTCATGCTGGACGCTTGCCGGAAATACGGCATTCAGCGTTACCATCAGGTGTCCACCGACGAGGTGTATGGCGACCTGCCGCTGGATCGTCCTGACCTGTTCTTCACAGAGGAGACACCCATCCACACCTCCAGCCCATACAGCTCTTCCAAGGCGGGAGCAGACCTGCTGGTGCTGGCATACCACCGTACTTACGGCTTGCCAGTCACGGTGAGCCGCTGCTCCAACAACTACGGCCCCTACCACTTCCCGGAAAAGCTGATCCCGCTGATGATCGCCAACGCGCTGAAAGACAAGCCGCTGCCGGTGTACGGCGAGGGCCTGAACGTCCGCGACTGGCTGTATGTGGAGGATCACTGCAAAGCCATCGACCTCATCATCCGCAACGGACGAGTGGGCGAGGTCTACAACATCGGCGGCCACAACGAGATGCGGAACATCGACATCGTGCGGCTTATCTGCCAAAAGCTGGGCAAGCCGGAGAGTTTGATCACCTACGTCACCGACCGCAAGGGCCACGATATGCGCTACGCCATCGACCCCACCAAGATCCACAACGAGCTGGGCTGGCTGCCGGAGACGAAATTCGCCGACGGTATCGACAAGACCATCAAATGGTATCTGACCCACCGCGACTGGTGGGAGAACATTATCAACGGGGGAGTACCAGCACTACTATGAACGGATGTATGGGAATCGGTAAAGCGCTCTTGCTCCGATTCTTGTGAGCGGCAGATGAAACGGCATCCAGAAGTGGAGAATTGTCCCATTCCAGGACAATTACTTATTCCCTTTATCGCTATCGCTGCGTTCCTGTAATTCTCCAAACACAGACAGTACCCGCAGCGGTCGCAGTGTACCATAAATCGCCGCTTCATAGCGCTATTGCAGCGAGAACGTATATGATAGCCGGTATTCCGATATAGGCGATATGACAGTATAATCAAACATAGCCCGACAAGGGGGGGTGGTCTCTATTCTTTGTTTACTGCGTCACCGTTCTTGAGTCGCGAACCTACTTGCAATCGCCGCCGTATCGAGTATACTTATCAGCAGTACGATTTGCGGGGAGGTGACGGCATTGTTGACATTTGATTGCGGCTGCGGCAATCATCCACGAAGTTGAAATAGATTTTCACCTTCTGTACCCGCTTGCCGCTGGATTTGTCCGGCGCAAACACCTCAATCTTCTTGATATATTCATTGACTATCGTAGGTGTCAATTCCGGCACATCCACATACTTCTGGGTCAGGGCGACAAAGGCGTCTACATCAGCACTCATAGTTTCCTGCGTTTCCAGCCATTCTTCCGTCACTTCAATTTCGAGTTTTAACCGTTCCTGTTCTGCCTCGTAATCGGCGGTCATTTTCTTGTACCGCTCCTTGCTCAGATCACCCAGGACAAAATCCTCATAAAGTCGGGACAGAAGAACATCCAGGTCAGCCAGCCGTTTCTTGGCCTGCTCCACTCGCTTCCGATCTTCTCGGATGTTGCGTTCCTGATCGGAGCGGCGGCATTGCAGCCATTCCTCTTGAAAACCCTCCACGTCCTGCCGAATATAGGCATTGACCGCACGGATGCGCTCCATCACCAGTTCCCGCAGTACATCTTCCCGGATATAGTGGGCAGAACAGGTGCCTCGACCGCTTTTGTAGCTGGAGCATACATAGTGGTCTTGCTTGCCGTCAAAGCTTTTGCAGGTAGCAAAGTGCAGCTTATTCCCACAATCGGGACAGAACAGAAGCCCGGAGAATAATCCCTGCCGTTCTGCCTTTGTGGGACGGCGTTTGTTTTTTCGCAGCTCCTGCACCCTGTCCCACTGAGCCTGAGAAACGATTGCTTCCTGCGTATCAGGGAAGATGCACATATCTTCGATGGCATTGGGAATCCGCTTCTTCAGCTTATAGGACTTGGAATAGGTCTTGAAATTGCAGGTACAGCCGGTGTACTCCATCCGTTCCAGAATACCCGCAACCGATTGACCAATCCAATGGTAAGGGCGCTCCGGCATTTTCTTACGCTTTTTCGGGTCAGGATGATTTTCCGACTGTTTGGCATACAGCGCCTTGGTAGTCAACACCTTATCCTTCTCCAGTATACGGGCAATCTGTTCCGGCCCCTTGCCGTCAATAGCCATGTCAAAGATGCGCTTGACTACTGGGGCGGCATCCTCGTCAATGATCCAATGGTCTTTATCGGTAGGGTCAGTGCGATAACCATAGGGCGGTTTTCCCAGATGCTTTCCGCTGGTGCCTTTCTGCCGGAATACGACCCGGACTTTTTGCTGGTGTCCCGTGGATACCATTCGTTGAACAAATTACGAATAGCAGCAAAGCCGTCGCTGTCGCCTCGTTCACTGTCCACACCATCATTGACAGCGACAAAGCGCACATCGTAGCTGGGGAAGATGATGTCGGTGTACTGTCCAACGGTCAGGTAATCTCGGCCAAACCTACTAAGATCCTTGACCAGCCAGCAACCGACAAGCCCCTGCTTAACCAGTGCAAAGCCTTCCTGCACGCCGGGACGGTCAAAATTGGTTCCCGTATATCCGTCATCCACCAGAATTTTCAGGTTGGTGTAGCCATGCTCGGCTGCGTACCGGGTTAAAAACTCTTTTTTGATTCTGTATCGAATTTGATTCTCCATCCAGTGCATCCTCATTGCTGAGGCGGCAGTACAGGATGGTGATTTTCTGCTGATCCAACATAGCGTCCTCCTTTACGGTTGGGTCAGCTGACAGAATCGGTGTGCATGGTGATATTGTAGCATGAATTTGAGTCTGTGTCATGAACAAAGCGCCTCCTTATCCGAGAAAATGAGCCGTTTTACCTTGTGGGTAAGCGGCTCATTCCCGTCACATACAGTCTCCAGCAGATACCAGGTATTTCCGATTTTTCGTTCTACCGTACCTGTAAAAGGGTTCATCCGGTTTTCCCAGCGTTTCCGGCATTCTTCCAGAAAATCAATCGGCGGTTCAAAAATCAGGTCAAAGCAGGATTCAATATCGATTTCGGCACAAGCGTTAATCAGCTTTTCCGAAGGAGAGTCATCGAGCACCAACTTATTGAGTTTTGTTGTCAGATTGGTCATAAGCAAAAATTCCTTTCTGTTAAAGTTCTATATCTTGCGACTTGCGGCGGGAAGGTTGATCGTGCTGCCTTGTTTGCCGGGTACGGGTCAAAATGGCATCAAGAAAAGCCCGCACCTTTTCGGGTGCGAGCTTGACAGCGTCCAGATATAGGCCGTACCTTTTGTTCTTTCTTTAGCGATTCATATCGCTGTTTCCAGACAGCGGCACTTTTTTTGCGCTTGTTGCAGTTTTTCTTCCAAACGGCTGTTTTCCGCCTTTGGCAAGAATCCCGTTGACCGCATAATCCTTGAGTGTGCTGCACTCGGATGGGGTCAGAGTGATATTGCCGGTGATCGTCTTTTTCCCCATGGAGCGGATTTCCTGTACCGTCAGGGCGGCAGTACGCTGTTCTTTGGTCTGCTTTTGCAGGGATTGCAGCTCCTTCTGCTTTTTCTCAACGGCAGCCTGTACAGTGTCCAGCGCCTGCTCTGTCTGAGCGATTTGAGCGGTCACATCTTCCAGCCGCTGCTGCTCCTGTGCCACTTTGAACTGGGTCACAGTCAGATGTTCTTCGGTGCTGCCACGCTCTCCACGCTCCACATCCGTATATCCGGCAGCTTTCATATAGTTGAAGAAATCGTCTTGCAGGACACTGTACGATGTTCGCAGGACTTTCTTGCCCTTGGCGGTCAGAAGCGGATTGCCCTGCTCATCCAGAACTACCTTGGATTCCCACTTTTTGCTCCGGCTGACCTGCATGATCGTTTCCTTTGACTGTACCCACAAGGGCCTTATCTTTGCACCGCTTCGACCAGAGAATCTGTTTTCCACCACCGGGACATACACCACATGAAGGTGGTAGTGGTATACATCCTGCCCCAGAGCTTCCGACATAGCCCGGTTGCGCTCATCAGCGTGCATGACAGCAGAGAGGATGTACTGCTCACCGCCCACAATCTCCACGGCTGCTTTGTATGCGTCGGTGTAGAATTGCTTGGCATATTCGTAGCCGCCGTGGTTGTGGAAGTAGGCAGAGTTTACATCAAACAGTAGCTCCCCATATTTCACCGCATCGGCTTTCAGACCACGGGTGGAGATAACACCATCTGCAATCATCTGATCGAACATGGCGGCATAGCTGTCGGTAGGTTTCTTGAAGTGAACATTGCGGTGGGTCTGGGTGGTATCAATATCTTGATTGGAGTAGCTGTCTTTTTCTCGCTCGTTATGCTCCTGAACTTTCGCCACATCGTCGAGTGTAGGCAAGTCCTGGTTACGGGCAAAGGTACGGTCAATTCCATCGTTTCTTGCCATAAAAATTAGCTCCTTTCTGTTGTGCGGTAGACGGCTCAGGGACGGGGATGCACTTCCTGCGGAAGTGTAATAACCCACTATGACACTTTCATCCCAGCGGGCTGCAAAGTGCCGTGGGCTCTCCGAGGGGGAATGCGGCATCTGCGGATGCCTTGCCGCCTTTAGAGGCTTGTGTGTGGCACCCAAATCCTCAAAAGGCGGTGTGACCGACAGTCTCTCCGCACTCTTGATTGCTTCAATTCTGCCGCTCACAGGCAGAGCAGATTTTGCAAATCCACTCTGCCATCCATCTCCAAATCTGCGGATTTTTTCGATGGTGGCGGGAGATACGGCGGGTAAGAACGGCGGGCATCATTGTCCCTCCGTTTCTGCCATACGAGATCATAGCCAAGGGCATCGGCAAGCTGTACTGCCTCCACATACCGCAGAGACTCTCGCTGGAGCTTATTGGACAGGTTTGAAACGCTGTCGCTCCAACTGTAATCCTCAGAAAGCCGGTCAGCGGCTTCGTGCATCGTGTAGCCGGAACGCACGATGTACGACTTGATTTCATTTCTCAGATTGGATTTCATAGAAAGTACCTCATTCTTTAGTAAAATTTGTTTGTCGTGGAGCATACACGCTGCACGATAAAATAAATCTTGATAACTTATTCAAAAAAGTCGCTCAGAATGGTGTCTATGAAGAACTGTCCGCAACAGTACCCCACCGACTTTGCCATTAGGTGGGCTTGCAAGCGAAACCGTGAAAATAGCCACCTTCCCGCATACCACCATCACCGTTCTGTAAATCACCGAATAATGATTTGTGTTCTAATTATGGTAGTGTTTTTCACCGTTTGCACAACCATTGATTGGGACATAGCCAATTTTAAGCCCAGCCGAGCTGATCAAATATAAAAATGAACTTCGATTTTTTGCGTTCGTGCGTTCCTTCGTTCCAAAGGCTGCACCCGATTAGGAACACATGAACGCACGAACAGAAGTTTTGAAGTTCCGTTACAACTCCATAGGCGAGAGTAGAACATAAATGCCCATATATCCCCGGCACCGTTTTCCACCGCCGATGTGTAGATTGCTGACCGGCTCCAAATGATAGCGTTCAGCATTCTGGCTGAGCTGGTTTGCGAAGCTCTTTGGTGACAGTGGGTTTTCGGCGTTGTCCTTCACACCACCGCTTATAGGCTGCATACAGATTTTTTGGTGCTGGCTTCATAATCGGCCTTGAATGCCACATAACCCTCAGAATCAGAAAGTCCAGAATGTTGTTGGCATCCCGAACTGCGGAAGTGATATTGTCCTTGGCTCTCTGGCTGATGGTAAAGTGGTAGTGATTGGCGATCAGCCGCCGCAATCCCTCCAGCATCCAGAGGAAGATTCCCTCTTTTTCGGCAATCAATTTCTCAGCAAGAAACGGGTCATCAAACCGATCCACAGGCTTATCTTTGGTGGTCAGAATGATCTGGCGGCGAAAGAAACCGTCGCTGCGGTCGTGAAGTGCAGTCAATACCCCGTTACCGAAACAGAGGAAGCGTACATAAAGCAGTCCCTGATAGCTTTGTTCTTTCTTCCGCTCCAAATCCATCCGCAATTCTGCTGTCACAATGGATTTTACATAGTTGGTCTTGGTCAAGGCGTTCATATCCAGATCATCGTCCACCATCAGCAGCTTGCCCTCCAAGTCGGCTCTGGCGAAACGGATTAGTTTTCTACCTTCTGGATAGAAGTGGTATTCATGTTGAGCCCGAAAATGGTGTTCATCACCACACCGATGCGGCTTTTGCCCTCACCGCCCTTTGCCGATCAGCATGAGCATTTTCTGTCCTTTGGTGGATGGAATCAGGCAGTAGCCCAGATACTCCTGCAAGGCGGGAATATCCTCCGGCTCCAGCAGTTCCGAAAGGAAGCGCAGCCAGTGTTCCGGTGCCGGAGCATCAGCCCGATAGGATACCGACAAGACGGTTGCTGCAATACTCTTTTTCCTCTGTAAACGTGCCATCCAGAAAATAAGTGCCGTTTGCCACATGGATGCGGTCACATTGCAGGGGCAACGGGTCTGTGTATGCCGCCAGCTGCAATGCTTTGAGCATCTGCTCCACCGTCTGTGCGACCTTGTCATGCAGCCAGGGCGAGATTTCCTCATAAATCGTTCTCTTCAATTTGCTTTCATCCGGCAACGGGCCATCCACAGTATAAAAGCGATCATTGATGCAGCGCATCGGATGCCGGGACAGGAAATCCCGGCAGTATTCCGGCTCAATGATTTTCCCCTTATCATCGATCCAAATAGGGTTGTTCATGGTATCGCTCCTCTCTCAGACGGGCCTGTAATTTGCGGATGTATCCGTTTGCCGTTAGATTCACTCACGGTTTCGCCTCGTTCATAGGAATCGCCTTGCAGCAGGATGTCCAGCTGATACTCTGCCCATGGCAGACGGTGGCAGGCTTCCACAAACCGCTCGTCCAGCACATCTTCCGGCGTTTGTGGTGCATACCGTTTTTTCCAATCCAGGAGCAATCGCCGATACTCGTTCAAAACAGAAAAGCACAGCCGCTCGTTTTCACGAAGCCGCTGTGCTCTGGTTTTGTGTTCCTTTTCCCGTCGAATGGCTTCCGGCAAGGGCTTGTCCGGCGCAAGGTGAAAGTCCGATGCCAGTTTTCGGGCCGCATCATACAGCCGAAGGTCAAACAGCTTGGCGGTCAGGTCGATCACATCTCCGTGTTCCCCACAGGCGAAACAGTGGTAGTGGTCATCCGACACATATAGGCTCGGATGACGGTCATTGTGGAACGGACACAGTGCCATGCCATGGTGGTTGACGTCGATTCCATATACGTCTGCGCTACTTCTTGTGTGTTGATATTGGCTTTCACCACTTCAAACAGATTCATACCGATTCCCTCCATTTCCTTTTTTGATGGGGTGGTTTTCTCACCCCTCTGTATAGGTTATGGGGAAAACCGAAAAAAAACAGGCTAATGGCATGACAAGCTGTTTTCAAAAAACATGACAAGGCCTTTGTTGTGTGCTATTATGAAAATAAAAAACATGACAGGAGGGAGAAGATGGATCAGATTATCAACCATGCCGTTTTATCTCTGGATTTCTGGCAGGACACCGTAACCTATGAGGGGTGTACGATGCCCACAGGAACCATTGGCTGCGAGGTGCTGAACATCCCGGACAGTACCATTGAAAAGCTGGATGCTCCCTGCAATGTGCTGAACCAACTGCTTCAGGGGATGAACACCGGTTCCGTGGATATGGAGCTGCTGCCGCAGGTGCAGCAAGCCGCTGGCGAGATCATCTCCTTTTTGCAGGTTACACCACCCTTCTCCCGTCTGAATCGAAGCTATTTTGAGCAAAAACTTGCAGCCATCTTTTCCGAGGAATATATGGAGGACGCCAAAGCCTATTTGCAGCTCTCTCATCAGGAGCAGTTGATCTGTGCCTTGACTGGTCAGCACAGCAAGGCAACAATGCTCGTCCGAATAGCGCAGGTGCTGGGGCATTTGAGTTATTCTCTGGGGCAATACAAGGAGGCCCTGACGAAATTTGCAGAGCGGTTGAATGAACCAGGCTATGACCGTACCTCGGACGGTTATGCAGCAATGTTCGGGCAGTTCTTCAAAGGTGAGCCAACTCTGTCGCTGAATAACCCGGCCTGGATGACCCTGACCAATGCTTCGGTGCAGTATGTATCCGCTTTTCGGCCCGGAAAGACGGAGCCTCAGCTGGTCAAGCGGATGCACTATGTCTCCTTTGTGGGAATGTTCCGTTCTGATTTGTTTGAGGGGCTTTGTGTGGGCCATGCACCCAAGAAATGCCCCATCTGCGGCAGGATGGTTTCTCACCATTGACGCACGGCACACCAAATACTGCGGCGGGCTGGCCCCCGATGACCAGCAGGGACGGACGTGCCGACAAATCGGCAATCTGAGAGGCCGGGAGCAGCGGGAGCTTGCAGATGATCATCCGATTAAAGGCTATTTATACCCGCCGTATGAACACCATTTTGCAAAGCACCCGCCGTGGAAAGCTGGATAACGAAACGGCAACAGCTATGAAGAAGCTGGCAAAAGATAAGATGTTCCGTGCGCTTTCAGATCAGCGCTATGCCAGCACTGTCTACGAGCAGGAAATGACCCAGGATGCACTTTTAGAAGCAGTAAAAAAGAAATAAGCAAAGAAATAAGCAGCGAAACATCCGAAAGGCGGTGAAGGAAAATGGATACAGCGTGGACATGGGAGCTGTCCGACCACTGTGCCAAATACAGTTTTCTGACGGAATCCAAGGGCTTAACCATGCGGGAAGTGGAACGCATCTTTCAGCTTGACCCGGAACCGCCTGCCCATGAAAATCTGAATGATTATATCATTAAGGCCGTACAGAGACGAGAACAGTGCTGGTTTTCCTTTTTTCTTCACCGCTATGAAAACCGGCTCAATGGCCGTGTTCGCCGTTTCCTGCTGCGGGAAGGGCTGGATCGCTATGACCCAGAACGCTTTTCGGACTACAAAATGGGATGTGTGCTTGCCATGTTGGACTGTCTCCGGGGAATACGATCCCGCACAAGGGGCAGATTTTCTGACCTATGCCCATCATTTTATCGGGAATGCCCTTTTGACCTGCCGGATGCAGGAGGAGGCCGGTTCCTTTGAAAATGTGGATGAGTACAAAGCTGTGCGTGGGATTGCTTGGCTCTACAATCAATCCGGTCAGTCTGAACAGGCGGCAATCCAGAAATATGCCCAGAACAAAACGGTTCGAGTGAAACCGCAGCAAAGTTTTTGGCATTGGCCAAACAAAATCGAAGCCGGGTTCCGTTTTATCAGACCATTCAGGAGGCGGACAGCGAAGAAACCGGCGAGGATGTCAGCCGGGATGACCATTGGGACTATGCGGAGATTCTATGGAACGGCATCCAGGCTGAAGCTGTCCGAGAAGCGTTTGAAAAGCTGAATTTCCGGGAGCAGACCCTTTTGGAAAAGAGAAACGCCAGCGGAGTGGGATACGACGGTAAGCAAGAAATTTGCAAAACAAGCAATTCGCCATCTGCAAACTTCTCCAAACTATAATCTGCCCAAGGATG
>VOFG01004261.1_pt1 | contig 36717 bp, 46 predicted proteins | sample 5384171 | NCBI WGS metagenome assembly VOFG01 (sample SAMN12384726, study PRJNA508395) | human gut metagenome | isolation source: healthy gut F | host: Homo sapiens
TGAAGGGCTGATAAATTATACAGAACTATTCCGTATTAACTATGGTTTCAAATAATTTTCCAAAGGTTCCATAGACAATTCATCTTGATTTGCTCCCCAACAATAATAAGGCTTTTTATCCTTAAAGAAACATATATGAGGATAAGTATTTTTTCTCGAGTTAAAATAAAAAATGTCCCATCATCAGAATGCTCTCTAGCATATTCAAACTTCTTTGTTTCATTTTTCTGCGGTGTAAACGACATAATTTCCCATCTTTCCCTTCTGTCCTCTTTATACTACTTTCTACCATCTTGTCCGCAGCTTCCTTCCCAAACACTTCAACATATCCTTGATAATAACTTTTCGGATTCGTGTCTTTCATAAAGTTTTTCAGCATGATATATAGCATAAAAAATATATTGTTTCCCCATTATCATTCTGCCCATAAAAACAAGCAAACTTTTCTGGAATTCTAAATACCTTTTCTGAATCGTTCACTAAATATAATCTTGAAGGCGAATCAATAACCGGTACAAACTTTATAGTGGACTTCATCAAAAGTTAAGGACAAGGATGAATCATTCCATCTCCTGCAATATTCATGTTTAATCGTTCAAGTATGGTATCCTGAACATTTTTATTAATCTCCTCTACAAGCAGTTTGTTTTGGGGTGTAAGTTGACTGATAGCTTGAGTAATCATCTTATCTCTTTTATAACTTGCTTGGAAGTGCCATCGACATACACTTGTTCGCTACATGAAAGTAATAGTATCTGGACAAGAAATAGGATTGATAATTTAATTGTTTTCATAATATTTCTTACAGATATCTTTTATGATTGATTTAAAATATTAATTACAACTTTATTAATTGAGTGAGAAGAGTACCGACATAAATATTTAATCGATACTCCTCCATTAATTCCAGCATCAAACAAAGTTTTCTTTTTTCGTCAAATTATTCCGTATCCACCTCTTCGCGCCATTCTTCTGAAAGCGCATAGTTATTGATAAACACGTATCCATCTAATGTGGATGGCACCGAGATGCCTAACCAATAGAGAATTTGCGGTACTATCAGCGTATTCTCAACACAGATTCTTTCAGCATTGACATTGGTAGGCAATGTATTTTGCAAACATGGCAGAAAGCTTTCTGTTCGATATCCGGAGAACTGCTTGTTTTATCTTTAATATAATACATATTGAGTCCACCTTGTATCTGATTTTTAATTACTAATGTATCCTCCTCTAATTTCTCAAGTTGCTCTGTTGGCTTGAATTTCCAATAGCCGAGCATATCACCAGAAGGTTCAATATCAATTTCTCCCGATAGTTGCAAAAATTCTCTTTCAGCAAGATCCTTTTTTCCATAGACGAACTTACGATATATAATAGGAAGTTGGTACAGAATAACCACCTATCGCCAAAAGACTTGAATCCGGAGCCAATCCTTGGGTATCCGTAGTTCCAGATCCCTGCAACTTACCATCTAAAGTAATGAGCCAATTTCTCCTTCCGGAGGCAGCGGAACTTATGCTAACACCATAGTGATGCCATTTAGAATCATTGTATCCGGTAATAGCTTGCTCAAGAGCAGGACCTTCCTTAGGATTTGTTCTCATGGATACAGTTCCTCTCTGCCTATATAGTCCCCAGCCGGCTTTTCCAAGTATGCGATCCCAATTGTTACCATTATATGTACCGTCCTGCCTAGGAACCATACGCATTATGATCTCCATTGAAAATGCATCCATACCTAAAGAATAATATTTACCTATACTATCAAAAACGACAGCCTTGTATTCATTCTGAGAATCAAAATATGCACCGTATAGTCTATTACCATTCAATTGTTTTTCCGTATAATGATTGTAGTAAAACAGACCAAACGTGTTACGCTCCACTTCCGAAGTGCCACCATAACGACCGTCAGCCGATCCACCGTGATTGGAAGTTACAACAATAAGCCAGTCTTCGTAAAATGCATTCTCACGGGCATCAATCGCCGACAAAAATTCACCAATGTATCCGTCTATAGTTTTAAGTGCACTGACATAAGCGGCGTTGTCGCTTTGAATCCCCCACTCTTCCCAGCCTCAACATTCCTGAAAAATCGGCCAGAATGAATGTAATCTTCATTCGCAATATGATTGAGAACCACATCCCGCGTTTGAACGTCATTTTCTGAAGTACTGGTAGTCTTAGCATTGTTAAGCATATTTTTGTTCAGTTTCGCCCAAGGTGTCACACACAATGAAAAGCATATTCACGTCATTATTCGAAATATAGCTAATAATGTTTTGATAGTGAATTACCTTTTCATTCGGATTGTTCGGATTGTACTCCACATTAGCAGTATAAGATTCATCGGTTATACTGTGCTTTTCGGGTATGACCCCAGTGATCATTGTTGCCGACTTTACAGGTGCTTCGTTCCTCTCTACAGACATGGTTCGATTGTCACTAACTCCTTTCCACGAATATGTACTATTTTCAACATCTTCGCAATGGCACCATCGGCAGGAGGGAGTTCTTCACCACTTCACCAACCGCACCATCTATATTTATCCATAATACTTTACGATGGATTTTGGTAGATATGCCGGTATCTATAGTTCCATCGTCTGCTATTTCAGCAGGTGTATCGTATTCCGTGCAAGCATAGTTAAATGCCAGGACACAAACAACAAGCAAGCTGTATGTGAGAATATTTAATAGTTTATTCATCTGATATAAATTTACGGTTTATAATAAAATGTACCAAACTCGGTAAACGACTGTACTCTGAACCTAAAACGAGACATATCTGTTTCATTCCAGTTATCATTACGATTAGGTTCAGGAAGTTTTATACGCAGATATCTCACTTGTTCTTTTGACGGAAAATCAGAAACCCTCACTTTTAATATTGGGCAACTCGGGATGTGCAATGGAATCAATCTGCACAATTTCCCTCCAAACTATATTTTCGTCAAGCGGATCATTAATAATATCCTGATTGACAGGAGTCTCGATAATCAGGCTTAGTTGCCGCAAAGTCTGAGTTGTTGCCAGCCAGAAATACACCATTAACATCTGTCGTCTCTTTCATATCAATAAACAAATAATACGGAAGTGGCGGGTACTTGTATCGTTGTTGTAATATGAAGTCCATCCTGTTGATTTGTCGCTGTCCAACAATCGGTCCGGCGACTGCCCTGAATTAAAGTTATCGCTTCCATTTGCATCCAGTGCATAAATCTCCCAGTCAGCTCGATTATGACGGTAGTGATACCCGTTACTTGGGAAATCAACCACACCACTTGATGGATTTTCTGCCAGAGGCGAGTATTTCCATATGGCTTTATCCATCAGCGGATATTTCGATGCATAACTACGGGCTTCGTCTGTCAGCGAATAGCCCCAATGCTCAAAGAATGGTGAAAAATCTTCCTTAAAATAGTCACATAAAGCCTTAAAGAAATAGGTAGAAGTAGAATGATCTATGGAAATTTTATCTTTAATCATACGGTTCAACGCCCAATCGTCATCTTTGTAGTTAGCTAATTGAACGAGGCTTGCCAATGCGTATGTCGGCCGTACTTCCGACTTTATATCAGATACAAACCAGCGGCTACTATCGGTATCTGCATATGCCAATGCTTTGGGGAATTGCTCCGCAATGCTACTGCCTTCTTCCGGGAAAATCGGTCCCATCGGATACCCATCCTCTCTTAATCCTTTCTCAGCCATGCGATATAGGGGAATTGCTTTTACCGCATCAGATACTTCGCTCCACCAGGGTGATTTTATATCTCTGAAAGAGTAATTTCTATATAACGCATTAAAAATAGCAACAGAATTACCGGATTTCAACGTTTGATAGCTAGCCAGCTCATTCAACAGATAATTTGTATTCAATGCCACTACACCATAATCGGCATTACGAATATACAGATTGTCCAACAACTCCACATCCAGCACCACACGCTCAGGAAAATCGGGAGCACGCATTGAAAAAATCCTGTGCCCCAACCTGCAAACTGTAATAGTTATAATAATAGGTCTCGACAGCATTGTCCCATGCTTCCAGTGTGTTCGGCATCTTTTCAGCAATGATAGGATCATCATTTATCATATCCAATAATCGCTCACGCTGAACGGAAAAAGCGACATGCCGGCCACGCAACTCGAGCCACGGTACAGTCGTTGTACGCAACTGCTCAACCCACGCTGTTACATCAGTAGAACCGACAATAAAATCAGGCGAACGATAAGCCCCGTTAATCTCCATAACAAAATCCGCACTACCATTCACATCCTTGCTTTTTTCGATCCATATCATGCCTCCCAAAGGATTACGAATGGTGTTTTTTCCCGGGAACAGTTGCTTCGAAGTAGTAACTACCGGCAAACGCAAGTAGGGAGAAATATCCGTCAAATCATCTAAATGAGAACCGATGATAACCGTCAACCCCATAGTGTTGTCATTAATGGTTATAGTAATCAATTCACCTGCTCCGGCATAAAGCCCGGTGCTGTATATCGGACGAGGAACTTGTTGCACGTCAAGATCGTATGCAGGAATGTATCTCTTGCTTAAATCAAGCGCAAGCAGTGTATTGACAGTATTATCGACTAAAGTATCTACCAAACCCGGAAAAACACGGGCACTTTCATACATACTGACATCGATTCCTTCACCTGTTACTATGGTTACATTGGTAGAATCGGCGGTATCATCCTCTGTCCCGCTTTCGATATCATATTGATAAGCAATGTTGCAGCTTCCCATAAAAACATACAGGAAATGAATGACAGCAAAACTGCATAGTCGGCTTTTAGTTTATTAAAGCATTTCATATTGCATTCTAATTTAATTATTTAAAGAAACGTAATCTAATGCCCAGCCTTCACCATCGAAATTCCAGGAAGAATCAACCGGCTCTCCAAACCATTGAAAAATCTGATAGGATAAATCGACTGTATTAAGAACCGTTTTATAGTAGGAATCGTCTATAAGTGGGCATACCTTATCCGTTACAATACTCTCCTGCCTGCGCGTTACGTAATCATCGGTAGGCGCAAACGTACCAACCGGCTTATTGAAGTATAATCTTTTATCTTTTTGATGTATATTTCGAATAATCTTCCAAATAAGATAATCCGATATCATCTTCGCGATCGTTGGGGTAATAACCCACCAGATTATTCCAATACGGATATAATTCACCCAAAAGGTCCAGTTTTGTAGTACAATGATACCCGCAATAATATCAGCAGGTAGAGCAACGTTGTAAAACTGGAGATCGTTTATATATAGATTTGCCTGATTAGGTCTGTCCGGAGAAAACGTATGTCCGATGGCAAGAGGCGCATCTGTCCACATATCTTTACTGCCGTCTATCTTACATCCCATCTGATACTTACCGTCAAGATAAAATAAGATGGAGTCACCTTTCTGGGTATCATCAACCTCTTTTATAACTAGCGTATAAGAATGCCATGATCCGTCACGTCTCGTAGATGGTAAGCGGAATACCGAAGAACCCTCTTTAAAATTTGCAGCAAATTCGACTTGAGTATTATTAGAAAACATTAGCTGCCAGCCTGTACCTGCTTTTTGATATCTTTTCGATATTATATTTCTATTACCCCAGGGGTCGCCGTGCTTATCAAACATTTTAAACTGAATGGTATATCCACTTTTATCCACCTCTTCATCCGGATTGGAACTCCATCGTTTACCCATATTAAAAAACTCGGTATTTCCAGTCATAACGGCATTTGTTGTCGCTTTTTGTCCGGGACCGACGAAATAAGGACTATAGAATTTGTATTGTAGTTCATCCGAGCCCGGCCTTTGCAACAATTTGGATGCAAAAACCGACTGTTATAGAGCATCATGAAAGAATTGAGACGCGGATCATCATACAACGATGCCGGAGTTACATTACCTTCATAAACACCACCATAAGAAGATGTAATAACTACAAGCCAGTTTTCCTGAACGTAACGCGAACGCGCTTCAAGTGCTTTCATTATTTTACCGATGAAAGCATCTACATTGTAAATCGCATCAATAACCTCACTGGTAGGAGTTGTCTCATTGCTCCAGAATCCATATTGCTCACCAGTCTGTTGAACACCGCCGAACTGTGCAACTACGATATCCGAGATTGTTTCACCATTGATTTCAGCAATAAGAGCATCAGCGGTTTCACTGTCGGCCCGAAGTCTTTCTTTTTTTAGTATTGGCAACACTCCCGAAATCCGAAAAACTCCGTATCGGAAGAATAAAAGCTGACTTTTAGATTTCCATCCGCCTCTTTCAATCGTTGAAGAAAAGAAGGCGTTTCGAGTTCGTCAATTCCTTGATTGACATCAAGCCCGTTCTTTGTTGTTCCGGTCAGCAAATTTGCCCATCCACGTTCTTTACTTACCCCTTCTTCATTGTCGGCAAGTCCGTAAAAAGTAAACAAAGATTTATCCGTCATGGAGCGGATAACTGGAGCCTTTCGTGTATTATACGCCTCATTAACGGCTATTCCGGATGCACCATCGATAACCACCATCAATACGTGTCCCGTAGTATATTCAGTACCCGACTCCGGATAATCATCAGTCAAAGCCTTTCCATATCCTCATTGCACGAGAATGCAAATACAGCAAACAGGCAAAGCATTATATTTTTTATCAACTTTTCCATTGTATTTCATAATAAGTTATTCATAATCAACTTCTATCATTATCGCATTGCGAACCATATTACCATCAAAACGACTAAAATCACCAAGCAGCAGCAATCCGTTTGAATTGGTCGAAGTACGAGTTTCAATTACTTTGTAGAGTTCACCCTGGAAGATGCCCGGTACATTAAATTGTTGCAGCGCCTTTCCATCACGACCCAATATAAGGAAACCACGGCGAGTTACACCATCGTATTTCGTAAACGCACCTGAAACAACAATATTATCATTATCAAGCAGACAGGCAAAATTGGCCAATCCTCCTTCCATTTTTCCGATCTTGAAAATTTCATCACGTGTGCCATCATCATTCAACATAACTACACTCTGTGCAGGAATACCGTTGAACTCAGAAAACTCCCCAGTTATAAGGATTTTCTTTTTGTTTTTATTGTACCGGATTTTAGTAATACTTCCATTTGCGCCCGTACCGATGTTTTTCATAAAGTTTCATCAAGGGTACCTTCGGCATTCAACTTCACAATATTCTTCACAGACTGTCCATCGAAACTGCTGAATGTCCCTACTATGACAATACCGTCACTTTCGACCATACAAGCATCTAAAAATCTGCCCGATAACTCCTTCTGCATCCCTGCGATAGCTATCATCAAGTTCTCCAGTCCTTGACATACGCAATACACTTGCAACCTTCGAATAATCCAAAACCATACTCTCAGCATAGGATTTTTTCGGTATTAATACGACAGTAGTTTGTAATATTTCCTACTGCTACCACCTTCTCATTGGAAGTTATAAATGTACGGACAGGCGCTTCAAGAGTTCCCCCGTTGAATACCGGTATCTTACAATTTATGCTTGTATTATTCTTTTTCGAAGGCAGCGCTACAGTTTTATAATACGAGGCTACTTCATTAGTAGCTATCGTGATGTTATTGACCGGCAACTTATCCCAGCCGTATTCTGAAAATTTACCCGAGAGAAGAACCCTGTGGTCACTAGGAAAATAAGTAAATGAATTAAGGTAACATTCAATATCTGTCACTCCCGGATTGGCCAGATCAATGCCGGCTCCCCTGACCAGGATCAAGTTTGAAGTCAGTTACCCATTTTCCCGATACAGAGCCGTCTGTCAAAACCATAGATATACAAGAAAAACTCTGCGAGCTATTTTCATTGTAGTAGGCCTGCATATAGTCGCCAACTGGATAATATACCCGTGCTTTTGAATAATGTTCCGCACAATCGTAAATAGGTCCCGAAGTGCCCTTAAAGCCGTATGACTGATCTATCTTAATATTTCCTAATACAGTGAGACGAGGTCCATAGAAAACCTGTTCTTTCAATACAATATAAGCCGTACCCGAACTAAGATTTCCAGGTACTTTCACGGTGATTGTCGTGTCGGTAGCAGTTACAATTTTAGTTTCTTCATCAGAAATATAAAACTTGAAATCGTAACGTCCTGATTGCGGATCACACCAGTTCAACATCCCTTTGCTTTGAATACAACCGTATCATTGGGATAAGCGCTTTCCGGAGAAGGAGATTCAGCCAGCAAACCGATTCCAAGCGGAGCTTTTCCACCACTGTACGGATCATTTTTAATATTGCTGTTCAGATCACTGTTACAGGATGTTACCAATAACGAAGTGAATACGGAGCAAACAATCATTAACGAATAGATGGTAATATGTTTCATTGTACTATCTTTATTTATAGTTAATTATCCGGTTCTGTTTCTATTGTCGCATTTATAGCTTTGGTAGCGAAAAGATATGGTTCAAAACCAAATGCATGATCGGTTAATCTGAGTACATGTACCACTCCGTTGGTCGGTTGTATATCAGATGTTGCTACATAAGCGTTTTTCATATCTCCTATAGTGAAATCATAGACATAAGAGTATATGATTTGTCTTGCACCGGCATATTTCACATTGTTTGCATCATAATAAACAACACCCATGTTCATAGGCTGCTGACCATAAGATAAAAATGCCTGTCCCGGATAGGCTGCTATGGCAGTCGTATCAATTTGAGGTATATCTTTCAGCAAATATTTATCTTTTACAATGTACATTGACAGCATTTCACGCCAGACTTCCGGTTTTATCTGACTAAAACTCTTGATGCTATCATGCCCCATACGATACCAAATACGGTTCAGATAATTAAAACTACCACGGATTGACCAATCGGTAGGTGCAAAAAAAGGTAATTTGTTCGTCTTCAAAAACATCTTCCATACCGGACAGCCGGATGACTTCCACCAAATCTTTAAAATAATCGGGTCTTGATTCCAAATATTGCATCATATTCCCATTATAATAAGGGTTCGCTTTTCCACCATCAATTAAATAACTATCATCGGCACAATTGTACATGAGTACTGCCAAAAGGCAACATCCGACAATTTTCTTCCATAATTTGATATTATTTTTCATATCTATACATTTTAAGTTTATCAGAGTTACTCCCAAAATAAATTCAATCCAATCTGTGTGTTGTTTTTCAACGCATTACGATGAATAGGCCATGTCCATGCCCCCACATTGAAATTAGTACGCGTCATCGGATTCATACAATAGTTTCTGTTATACACCTTTCCTGTACGAACCAAATCATAATAGTAATGTCCTTCACCGATGCTCTCTGCAGCGTTCCCAGAAAATAGCATCCATCAGTTCACTACCCGAGGTATTTATTTCGAAGCATGTGCCCTATTGCGGACCCGGTTGAGTAATTCGCAGGCTTTCGTATCGTTAGTCCCCAAAGCGGCAAGAGCTTCAGCATACAACAAAAGTGCACCTGCATAACGGAATACTATTTGATTGCCGGAATTAGATGTAATTGTTCCGTTTCCATAAGTATCAATATTCCAAAACTTCTTGATTTCTTTAGAGCAGAACTTGAAACCGATGTAGAATAGATTTTTCGTCAAACCATAATTCTTTTCTCGCATCATCTTCATACATAGGGAACAGCGTCATAAGATAATCTCCTGAATAACAGAATAGCGGCATTGACTTATTCAAACAGGAATAGGAAACATTATCAGAAAAACTTTGCATTCATCATAAATATCTCATTGAAATTTATATTCTGTGCAATCTCAAACAAGCCTTCGTCCGATCCTCCTGCGAAAATCACGGAACTTCTATTTATATCAAGTAATGAATAAGCTCCATTGTTACGTTCCAGTTCCTCGCCTAGCGAAACAACATTCCTATAATATTGCTCTTTATTTTGTGCATCAAACTGTACAAGCCACAAGTTTATATGCATCATCAGCGCAATGACAGAACCTCTGGAGGCTCTAATCCCTTTGCTCGAATAAGATGAATATGACCATGGTAATACTTCCGCTCCCGGATCATCGTCAAGCAAAGGTTGTAAGTCAGCAAGGCAATTTTGCAAAACTATAACCATATTGGTTCTTGGCAAGGGAGCTTCATTATAGGCATTTGTATAATAAGGCACATCTCCAAAAGCCCTTACAATGAAGAAATAAGACAAGCTACGCATGAAAATAGCTTCTGCCTTTAAAACGACTCCGTTTCAATTCATCCATGCCGGGCACTTTGTCTATTTCAGCAAGCAGAATATTGGCATCCTGAATAGCAGTATAAAACACATCCCATTGCATTATTAAACCGCCCCTAGCATCATCGGGATATGTATTACGCAATTCACCCATATCGTTGTTAGCCAGATAAGCTACATATTTATCCCCAGTGCTGTAGGCTGTTATTGGAGCGCACCGCATATCTCCGCTATACGTAAGGAAAGGACGTTGTGACATTGTTGCATTCCGAAACGAATTGTATATGCTCAACAAAAAAGCTTCCGCATTCGTCTCATTTCCCTGCGCCCAAAAATCATCACCCGATAATTTATCTTCACTCTTATTTGCAAGCGAGTCACAACCGGCAAACAGGCAAGATACTATCAAAGTCATTATTAAAACTATATTTTTCATATTCTTCTATATTTAATCGTTCATCTAAAAAATCCATTGAGACACCAAATGTCACAGTACGACCATTGGGATAACCACTGATGTGTCATATCCCAAATTGTTTACATTCTCGGGATTGATGCCTGAATATTTGGAGAAAGTATAAATATTGTTCATACTAAAATTAAGCTGACATCGGCTGATCCTAAAAATCCAGCATTTTCTTTGGAATAGTATGCCACAGATATACCGTTAATTTTAAAATAAGAGCCATCTTCCATAAACAATGTCTGGTCGTATCTGAAAGGCTGAATAATACTTGAACGGGTATAATCAAACGGATTAGGATATTGGGCATAGATATTATCTTCTGTCCAGAAATTATATGCCTCAATAGGTGTTAAAGCCTCCACTACCTGTAAGGTTCACCTTACCTGCTACAGGTGTTCCATAAGCCCTAAAACGGTTGCCAGAGCCTTGTTGATAATATCACGTCTCAACGTAAACGAGCAGTTAGTGTTGATAGAAAACGCTTTATAACGAAGATTGATACTAATACCACCGGTCATTCGCGGCTGTGAATTACCTACAATCACCTTGTCTTTTCATCGATGATATAATCACCATTTACATCCACCCAAATAGGGTCTCCCGCCTTAAAGTATGCTTGAGTAGAAGTATTCCCTCCCATCCGCAAGCGTTCTCCGGTCAGCGGATTAACAGGCACGTCTTCGTCAGTCGCATATACGCCTTTTATACACATAGAGATAATTCCCCATCGCGTTAGAACCTAATTTATTCACCACTTCCGCATCACTGTTAATAATCTGCCGCACCTCGTTAGGGCAGCTTTGCGATCACGTCTTTATTAATTGCCAGTGAAGTCGCTACATTCAAATCCCAATTACTTTGCCCTGACAACGGACGGACGTTCAACGAAAACTCCAATCCATAGTTAACCAGACTCGTTTTCGTACTTCATTTTACGGAATTAAAAGCATTGTGGTTAGCCAACTCTATCGAACTTAGCTGATTGTCAATTTGTTTGTAATACGCCTCGGCAACGAACATAATTTTATTATTAAGGAATGATAAGTCTGTTCCGAGATTCCATGATGTTGACGTTACCGGCTTCAAATCCGGATTCGGCATAGCGTTTTATCAATAGGAATAATAGAAACTCCATTATAAGTATCTTTGCTCAGATTGTAACTTCCCCATATATCATAAATACTAGCTTTATAAGTGGTACTACGTCCCCAAGTTACACGAAGAGCTCCGGCATCCAGAAACTTCCATTTTTTAGCAAAAGATTCACGGCTGAAGTTCCAGCGAAATCCTAATGAAGGATTTATTGCCCATTTCGCCTGCGACCCATAAGATGAATTTATTTCAGGACGAATATTGGGAGTAAATACGTATTTCCCACCAGGCAGCGATAACTGAGGATCTATAATAAGTGCAAACGTATTCTTTTTATCTGAAAAATTCGACCTTCCAGCTGCCATGGACGGCATACCGGACGACCATATATGGTCACTTGCCAATCCATTCAGCATAATAAAGTTACCGCTATACTTTTCGGATGAAAGTTCAAAAACCTCCCTGTAAATCAAAATTTACAATTCCCAATTTTACGGTTCTTGACAACAATGAACGAACATACATATTATAACTATATTCACTACCGTTATTCCAAGTAGCCCTATTGGCATTCAAAATACCCGGCGTAAATTTCTCATTCTCCACAGTTCCGTATTTATATCCTAAAGTACTTCTCCATCTTATATCAAATGGCAACAGATACATGATATTCATACTTGCATCATAGACTACATTCTGATTATCTGCCTGGACAGAAAAAACAGACAATGCAGAATTGGAAGCTGTATACATAGACGGTGGAGGCAACAAGGAAGAAGCTGCCGAACCTGCGGCTACGCCGGATTGTGAGAAAGCATTTCCGCTACCATTACTATTTCGGGTTAATGTAGTGGCAAGATTTAGATCCAAATGAAATCTATCATTAGGCTTATATCCTACTGCTGCCCTGATACCGTATCGGTTAAAGTCCGTGTTTTTCACAATTCCTTTTTCCGTATAATAGTTTGCATTGATCTTATAGTCAAATTTCTCATTAGGTTTACCAGAGAAACTAAGATTATGAGTTTGATTGTAAGTCGTCTGATAAAAGACACCCTGCCAATCCGTATTATTATTGTAATAAGGATTCAAGCTATCTGACAGTGCCTGCAATTTATGGATTTCATTATATCCGTGATAGGCGGATGTATCATTTCCCAAAATTTGCATAATTCTGAGCGCTCTCTCCGCCCCGCCTGCAAGTACATCTCTCAACCTCGGTGGTGTTTTCACTACAAAGTTAGCCGAATAAGAAACTTTCGGTTTGGCTGTTTCTCCTCTTTTAGTTTCTATAAGAATTACCCGTAAGCACCTTTTTTGAACCATACAGGGAAGTTGCAGCTGCATCTTTCAATACTTGGATATTCGCAATATCTTCAAGTGGAATCATAGCCAACGGACTGACTGTTGCACCTGACAGCAAACCAGCTGCATCATAGCCCGTTACGTCTTCCTGCGGTATACCGTCAACTACAAACAAAGGAGGAGTCAGCCCCATCATAAACTCGCCATCACCGGAAGATTGAACGGAAATATCCGAGACTCCTCGAATTGAAAAACTTGGAAGACCTCGGGAGTACCATTATTCATCTGAATATTTAATCCGGGAACACGCCCTTGAAGCAACTCCATCGGATTAGCAACAGGAGTATTGACCAGATCTTCTGCTTTAATAACCGTAACCGATGCTGTTACCGCAGCCTTACTAACTCTTTTAAATCCGACTACAACTGTTTCATCAAGCATATTCTCTGTCGGACTCAGATATATTTGCATGCGTTCTGAAGGTTTAGTAACTTTGACTGAAAGACTGTCGAACGCCAAGAAAGAGAATACAAGTCGGTAACCACTCTTAACTTTTGTAGAGAATCGTCCGTTATCATCAGTTGTGGTTGAGCTGAGGCACCGTTTTTCCACTTTCATTTTTAACAATAACAGAAGCATAAGGCAATGTAGAATTATTGCTTTTATCTTTGACTACACCACTGACAGGAATATCCTGAGCCCGAACACCAACCGAGGTGACGGCAATCGCCATAGCCAACAAGCCATATTTAAAATATATTTCTCATATTAGAATCATGGTATTAATTAGTTATTTTCCATCTTCAAACAAGGGGCTCCTGCTGTAAATACAACTATTATCTCCCAATGAGCTTCCTTGTATATATCGCAAATTCAAATGACATAGTGGATGTCATACGATAACCACTTGCTGTAATACGGTCATATAAAAAATTGACATTTATTCTATTACCATCTTTATTGGTATATTTTGATTTCATTTCAACCAATGGCATCGGATAAACTACATCATACTTTTACATATTCATCTGTTTTCTCCATATTGAAACCATGAATCAGATTAGCCCAGTCTGTCTGATTAAAAGATGAAGGAGAGATCGGTGTATAATCCGGTCCATAAAAACGAAAAGTCAAACTTTTTACATCATCATCATTATCTTGGTTCTCACGAAAATAAATATGTACATCTTCAGGAAACATATAGTCTCCACTTTCTGTTTGAAAAAGGGTTAACGAATTTGGTGTAACATAGTCCTGTCCCTGCACCAACCCTGTTTCCGGATCGTATATACTCGGTTCGTAATCACTTTCTCTGACAGGTATAAGCTGCATATCAGTAAATGTTTTATATCCTCCCGAGTTTTTCACCAGCACATCAAAAAATATAGCCATCACTGGAGCACACTGCACAAAAAGAAGATTCGGCATTGGACCACATCATAAATTCTCCGGAATGCTTTTTAACCTGAAAAAGAGTACGATATTCTATTTCTCTTTTTAGCTTCTATTTCTTCTATAGACTTTTCGGTACCCATATATGGAGTTTTCCAAACTTTTACCGGGAAATATTCCGTCAATTCAGGTGCAGGACTTCCGTCGGCCCTCACGATTCGTGATATTTCGAAAGTAAGAGGAAGCGTTGAATTACCCGATGAAAAGTTGTCGGACATCAAAGTATTTTTTCCTAGTTGAGGACGATATAGTTTTGTAGTAAAATTGACGTCTCTGTCGAAAGCATCCAAACTATCCGGCAAATATTTATCGACACACGATATGCTTAATAATACGCAGGAAAACAGCAGCGCAATATTTTTTACTTCTTATATTCATTGCCATAATTATTAAATACGTAAATAAATTCATCAAAACCGAAACTGTGTTGGGGAGAAAGGATGTGAATGATACCATTATTTGTATAAACATCATTCCATACCGTAGAAACTCTGTTCCAGTTATCTTTTACCTGAGAGTTTTTCATATCACTGAAAATAAGCTGTTTGACTCCTCCGCCTACAAATCCGGATGCCGGTTTGCGAGAACATTCTATATTCATTTTGATAATTGTACTTCAAAGAATTTAAGGAGTTATTTCCTTCATTGGCTAGAATATTATCGGTATCGTAACTACCTTTAATAATGTACTTGCATAACATTCGCTCAAGGTCAGCTCTATAATCATAATGATATTCGTTAATGATCGTATCATTTAAAGTCGGTGTTATAACATTAACGATCGTATCTTTAACAACAAACGGTTCAATTAATAAATCACTCAAATAAATCGCTTCACCCAACTCCTTTTGTTTACGGTACTCGTTAAGTTGCGCCAATGAGGAACGGATACATGCATCCGGTATGGCAAAAACTGTATATTGCACATCCGTCTGTTCCATCTGTTGTATGAAATCGGGAATATTGTTGACAAGAACCATCATAGAATCAAATTTCAAATTCAGCCTTTCATTCCCTGTGGACAAATAATCCAGAACGGTTCCATTAAATACTTCGGTTTCATTTTCCTCAGGATATGAAGCCACTTCGTAATCTGTACAAGACAGCATCCAAAGGGAAGCCGAAGTCAGACATAAAATAAATAGTATCTTATTCATTGTCGTTTTCTTTTTATTTCCAAAACTCATTTTGTTCAATCTGTGAATTAGCAGTAATGATATCTTCCGATACCGGCCAGTAGATTCCACCACTGCTGATCAGTCGCAAGAATGCCTCATTATCTTTCATCAGCTTTTGCCGACGGACAAGGTCATACCACCTCCAGCCTTCTCCCATAAGTTCTCTGCGACGCTCTTCAAATATCTCGGCAATTAAAAGCTTTCGCGATTATTCCCAAAATCCTTTTTAAAAGATACTTCTCTCAATCCACGATTTGTTCGGATCATATTCAGGTAGGATACAGCCTTCTGTGCTCCTGTTTAGTGCGCATAATGCTTCAGCCCGTAGCAAAGGTGATATCTTCAAGGCGAGTGAAAACAATTGACGAGCCAAATACTCCGAAATCATTGTCTTTCGCCGATCCATCCTGAATAATCTTTATTTTACTGAACACCGGAGTTTCTTCATTCAAATTCTGAACATAATAGGATGAATATTTGATGGTATCTATGATTCCAAACCGCAAGTCATCAAAATTGGTAAAAATCGAAAATAAGCTGTCCTTTGAAATGTATATTTCAGGATAGGATTTTTGTACCAATGGATAAGCTAAAGTCAACTGTTCAAGATGTCCGCTTTGAGTTGCTTCGTTATCATTGTGAGCAAAAATTAAATCCTAAAATCCTTGAACCTTTTACACTCGCATTCGAGTAAAACAGCCCTGTTTCTGAAGTCAAGTCGGCAATAAAGTATATTTTGCATTAATCTCAGATGCATGATCTATTATAAATGCAGAATATGTCTCGGCTTCTGCATAATTTCCTGCCAAGCACAGATGTGAGCTAATACAGAGTATGCAGATAACTTATTGAACAGTTTTCCTGCCATTGGGCCCCATATGAACCATAATATAAATTCGTTTGAGTACCATATTGATAGGGTAAATCCTCTATAGTTGTTAACAGTTCTGCCTTAGCATAACTCAGCACCGTTTGAGCGTCTGTACGGGGCATAGACGGAAAAGTTCCGTTATCATAAGAATAGGTGACTAACGGCACATCTCCCCAGATTCTTACCATATAAAAATAAGCAAATGCCCTCAAAGCGCGTACTTGAGCAATGTCATATTTCAAGTTTTGTTCAGAATACGACCGGTCAAGTTCGACAGTTCGTGAGTTTTTCCATAAAAACAGATGCCGCATTGATTACCGCATAAAATCTTCTCCAGTTAGATACTTTCTTCAACAAGTCATATGGCTTGTTCAATTCATTATCAGACACGCTTGTAAGTCACTACGCTTATAAACCGTAAAATCCCCCTTCCGCAAATCACCACATATCCAATGAGTATTGTTATCGGCTAAGGCTGCGCGTGTCAAGCCATATACTCCCATCAATGCTGATCGAGTATCTTCAAGAGTCTTCCATTGTTGGGGAAGCCTGCATGTTTGGGATCTACATCCAGAAAGTCATTGCAGGACTGCAGAAATAAACAGACAAGTGCGGAGAAAAGAGCTAATCGCAATTTTTTCATATTGTTTTTCATATTGTTTTTCATTTTTTATCATCTCCGATATTTTTAGAACTTAAATCTCAGTCCCAAAGAAATGGAACGAGGAATGGGAAGCGAATACCCGTCATAGGTACCATTGAAGTTAACTAATTCCGGATCACCTGCTGAAAAATTACTGAAAGATAACAGATTAGATCCTGTCAGATAGAAATACAAACTTTTAGGTATATTACTACCAATCTTTCTTTATAGGAAGTGTGTAACCAACAGTTATATTTCTCAGTTTCAGGTATGACAGCTTTTCAAGGAACAAATCCTGTTCTGCACGGTAAGGATGAACACTGCTTTGCGGATAGTATATAGGATAATCGTCACGCTGATTAGTGTTTTGCCAAAAGAAAATCTCTTTAACAGACTGCAAGGACTGAATATTATCCAAAGTCGCAAAGTCGTAACGTTGCTGATCGCGCAGATTTAAAGCACTATGCCCCAAAGCAAAGAAGAGATTGAAGCTGAAATCGAATCCTTTATAAGCAAACTGGTTAGTCAATCCTCCTGTATAGGGTGGAATGGCATGTCCGGTCAGCACACGGTCATTGTCGTTAATCTGATTATTTCCGTCAACGTCTGTCCAAACAGGATCTCCTGCTTTTAAAAGGAACTCCATTTATGTTCAGTGGTTTCCCATTCATAACAGGAACTTCTGAGTCGTTTGTATAAATGCCTTTATTTTGATACACCCAAAAGGCATCAACTGACTGTCCTACTTGTAGTTTATGGTCGCCTATCACAGTTGTCTTCTGGTTTTCGGGAAGTTTCTCTAGTTTGTTCTTATTATAACTTGCATTGAAAGACAAATCCCACTTCAACGGAGTGTTCTTCAAAATGGATGCCGAAAGATTTAATTCCAATCCCTGATTACTGATATCCATTCCACTGGCCAGTTTATACTCATATCCCATTTCTTGAGTGACAGGCAAATATGTCAATAAATTCTTTTTCATAATTCTTATACAGACTTATTTCCGCAATAATGCGATTGTCGAAAAAAAGAACCTTTCAAAGCAAAGGCTCCATTTTATCAGAATAGGGAAGCTTTTAAATCATAACCAACCCAACCCGATGCATACGGACGAGTGATTGTTGCAAATCCATTAGCTGAGGAAAGTAACGGTTCGCCACTCCATGTGATACTTGTAGCCAAGTATTGAGGACCTAATTCATATCTATCGGACTGGAATGATTTGGCTATTCGTGCATAAGATGCACGCAAAGACAATCCTTTAAATTCCATTCAGCAGAGGCAGCGGGTGTAAACATCCATCTGTGATCCGACTGGATAGCGGAATTTCCGTCGTATCTTGCCAATAATCCCACATTAAGCAAATTCTTATACTTATAATCTAAAGCTATTGAAGTCGATACCCATCTATTCTCCAAACGATCAACATAACGATACTGCTTGAAGTTCCCGGTACTTGTTGTCGGCTTCATATCATCATCACCATCATAGGCACGAGTATAATTATAGTGATACAAATCGCTGGTTATAGAGCCATTCCACTGAACATTCAACTTATGAATATCAGCTAAAGGCAACAAATAGCTCGCTGAAGTTTCACCTATAATCCGTTGATTGTATCCTGAATAGTTAGAGACAAAGTTGACGGACTCCAACAAAGCCATAGGCCAAAAGCGCGACGAACATTTGTTGTATAATCAAGTTTGATGCTGGCTGTAGCATTGAATCTTTGCTTAGTATAGCTCAAAGCCAACAATCCATTCAGTAAATTGTTATAATTATCATCTTTAGTCAAATCATTGGATATTAAAAAGTCATTATACAAATTGCCGGCAGGTGCAAGCGGAGTTGAAAAATCAACCATGTACTCCATCTCAGCAAACCTGTCTCTAAAATTCCGATTCCTGACACGGTCTATCTTAGCGGCATTAATAATTGTACTAACATTCAAGCCATCCAAAGGAACCATATTCAAGGCAAAACCAATATTATATTTCGTATAAGAGGTATTGTCCGCTGCTCCCCGCATCTTTTGTCGTTGCGAGTGTAAATACATAATTCGCTTTCTTTGAACCACCACCGATAGAAGCATTTACATTATATAAGAGTGATGACTGATAATAATCGTCTGCCCAGTCCGGTTTACCAAAATAACGTACATCTCTTGTATCCATAAGATAATAGGGTTGTTTACCCGGTGTAAGAGAATACGTATCATAGAAACGTTGACGGAATGCTTTTTCGTATGATCCATTCGTCATACGAACTGAAGACGGAGCAAAGGCCATTCCTGCCGAAACCCCGATAGAAACGTTTTCACCGCCATAATAACCGTCTTTGGTTGTTATCCAGATGGCACCATTAGCAGCTAAAGGACCTAATTTGGCAAGCTGAAGCGGATCTTTGATAATTTCGATTGACTCTATGGAAGATATATCCAATCCCGCCAGCATGTTGGCAGCAGGCTCCTATCGGATTAATATCAAACTGTTTGATATCGTACACATAGCTATTTTCCAGCATCAATGGAACGCCATTCAAATAAACTGTCGGCTGAACACTGGACACATCTTTATTAGAAAAGACAGGTGAAGATAAGCCACGAACCAGCATGCTTTGAATGGTACCAGGCTCTCCATTATTTTCCTGTACATATACACCGGGCACATTCCCTTTCAGTAATTGCTGAATAGATAAAAATTGAGAGCGCTGCAACATTTTGATATCAACAGTATCACTCACCCCAAAGGAGTCTATACTACGATTAGTAACGAAACGAGATCCTACATTCTTCTCAAAAGAGTTTTTTTCATATAGGTCTTCACAGAATCAATATTTGCGGGCGAACTTGATTGAGACGCTATCGCTCCACTAAATCCTAAAAAGCCCACGACTGCCAGCAAACGACAAACAGGCTTTGCAAAAAAAGAAATTAGGTAAAATTATCACCATACTATTAGATTTATAAAGTTATTTAGACCAAATAAGTATTAGTTGTGCATCAAATGCGTCACAAAAAGTGCGAGTTATCCAGTAGAAAGAAGTTCTCTAATCATTCAAAAACTTCCAAAATTGGACCATAATCGCTATTAACTATAACAGGTCTAAAAATCGTTCAATATAAGTTCAGGAATCATTCAAATGGGATAGATCATTGATATATGGAAAAGTACGCATCTTCCATTAAGACGCGTACTTGTGTATTTTAAGTTCATATTATTTTTATCCTAACAAGATTTTTGATATTCCTTTGGAGTTACGCCAAATTCTTTCTTTAAAACAGGTTGCAAAATATTTAGGATTAGAAAATCCGCATTCATAAGCTACCTCTGCTACGGATATTGATTTATCCTTCAATAATTGACTTCCATGTTTTAATCTTATATTTCGAATAAACTCAATGGGTGACAGTCCTGTTGCTAATTTCATTTTCCTATAAAGAGAAGACTTAGACACAGCTAATGCGTCCGCTAACTGAACCACATCAAAATCTCCTTCCGACATATTTGAATTTATAACAGAAATCACTTTATCCAAAAACTCTTTATCAATAGAAGAAGGTTCTAAAGAATCAATATTGACTTCTACATTAGAACGAAACTCTTCCTGTTTGTTTTTCTTATGCATTATAAAATTATTAATACGAGCTTCCAATATTTTTAATTCAAATGGCTTGATATATACCCATCCGCTCCCGCATTATAACATTCAATGCGATCTTCCACGGTATTTTTAGCTGTTAATAATATGATAGGAATGTGACTGGTTTCCAAATTTGACTTTAAAGCGCGACAAAACTCTAAACCATCCATTTCAGGCATCATCACATCACTTATAATAATATCTATTTCATTATCTTTTATAACGTTCAGAGCTTCTAATCCATCTTTTTGCAATAAGCACATGATAATGCTTGGATAGAATTTTCTCCATCAAAAACAACAATTCTTCATTATCCTCCACCAATAACAAATGAACGTCAGCTATCTGCGTATCTTCACCAACCTGTGAATCAGCCAATGCTTCTTTCTCTAAAAATAAGATCCGTATTTATGCCATTTGCCGAAATATGTTCTGATATTAATTCATCTTCTTGATAGCTATCTTTATTAATGGGAAGATCTACAGTAAAAGTACTTCCCTTACCTAATTCACTTTCAACATTAATAGTGCCATGATGTAACTCCACTAAATCCTTTGTTAAGGATAACCCGATCCCATTAGATTCACTTTCATCTCCTTTATTTATTGTATAAAATCTTTTGAAAACATTCTCCAAATCAGCAGGAGCAATACCTTCTCCGGTATCAACGACCTGTATTCGCAAATGATGATTTTCAGACTCCCAATATGAATCTACTATTAATTTTATATTTCCACCATTAGCTGTATATTTACAAGCATTAGACAATAAATTAGATACAATTTTATCGATCTTATCTCTATCAAAATAAGCCATCAAATGTCTATCTTCAGTCAAAAATGTAAAGGTTTGATTTTTCTTTCTCATCAATGGAGTAAAAGTGTATCTTACAAACATCATCTATAAATGATATGACATCACTTTTTGATACAGATAATTTCATGTTCCCACTTTCCACCTTACGGAAATCTAAAATTTGCTGTAATAGTCTACGTAATTTATTCACATTAGAACGAATCATACTTAATTGAGAGATTCGACTACCATTCGTCATTTCCGCATCATCGATCAAACAAGTAATAATAGTTAAGGGAGTTAATAAATCGTGTGATATATTTGTGAAATAACGTAATTTAGTTTGCACCAATTCTTCTGACTTCTCTTTATCTATCTGAGCTATTCTCAGTTCATGCCGCAACTGAATACGACGCTTCATCCTGTGATAGAAAAGATACAGACATAAAAGTGTAAACACAATATAAAATAAATAAGCCCACAATGTTTCATAGAAAGCTGGCTGTTTAAACACCTGAACTTCTGCTATATAATTGCTCCATAAACCATTTACATCAGTTGTCTTTAGATAAAAAGTACGTTTACCTTTTAGGTAATTGATTGTAAAATGCAAACTGACGGTCGCCTCTAACATACACCCAATCATCATCAACCCCCTCCATCTTATATGCATATTTAATTTTGTCAGGAAACGCATAATTTAAAGAAGAAAAATCTATCTCAATATTTTTATCTCCTGCATTTAAAGAAATGATCTGACTTCTTAAATTAAAACGTTGGTTGTTTTTCTCCAAAAGACTAGAAACACCATCTATCTTGACATCTGACACCATCGTTCTAATTCTACGAGGATTATCAGACAAATGATCATAAGGAGTAAATACTGAGATTCCTTTATTTCCTCCATACAGTATTTTCCCAGAACGAGTTTTATAATAAGAATTAGGCATAAAAGAATTTACCATCACATCAGTCATTGTCGAGTAATCCATGATACCACCATTTTTAGGGTCGTATTCAATCACCCGCTTATTGGTAGAAATCCAAATATGTCCCAACTGATCTGTTATAATATTAAAAATACCTTCTTCAAGCATATCAAACATATCGGATAAGTTTTCCACTTTATTTGTTTGAGGGTCATAAGTGAACACATCTCCATCCTGACTCCCCATCCACACCAAACCATTATCATCCACACAGATTGCTCCAATATTATCACTTATTACTCCTTCTGCATGAGTTTTCAAATTTCTTAAATTCTTTTCTTCTAATGTCAGATCAGAGGATATTTTAGCATTATACACACCTTGCTTTCTTGTACTAATCCATAATGAACCATCTTTACCTTCTCTAATTCCTATTATATCTACAAATGGAAATTTAGTGTCTTGAAGTATCTTTTCCTTTGCCGGTTTAACCAAAATACCTTTAGTTGTTACCACCCAAAGATTATGATTACTATCAGTATAAAATAAACGCGGGAATCCTGAATTATCCACATAATCAGTTAATTTCAAAGTCCCCAATAGTTCTATTTCTTTTTTATCCTTCTTCACCCTGTAAATTTCCGGATAATACTCAGACCCCAACCAAATTTCATTAAGCAATGGAACAGAGGTAATGCAGCTTACATTTTTCAGATTAGCAATGTTTTTTAGAGAAGGGATATCTGTATAAAAGAGAAGTTTATTAGAATCCGGATTGTAAATTCCTATTCCCCAACGATTCTGGTCTATCCATAAATCTCCTTCCTTATCTTCATATATGTTCTTTATATTTGTAACAAACCCCGTCTTTTTCCCGAATAACAGGAAAAAGAGTAATTCTGCACTAATGGTTTATTTAAATCAATCATTGATACTCCGTCATTAAAAGCAGCAATCCATAAGTTACCTGACTTATCTTTTACTATTTCACTAAAAATATTATTTAACTTAGAAGAAATATGAGATATATCAACAGTATTAATTATATTTCCAGGACGTTTTTGAAGTGCATAAAGTCCCTGTGTAGATACAATCCATATATAACCATACTTATCATCCTGAGTAATACTAAAGCAACCATTCATGTCCCAATGCTCATTACTTTTAATATCCACATGACTATACATTAAATCATCTTTCTCCTCCGGATAAAGTAAAAAGATTCCGCTTTCCCATGTTAAAATCCAATGTTGCTTCTTATTATCTTGAAAAACTTTAAATGGATTATTTAAATCTCCAATCTGAGGCATAGCAATAAATGAGTCTGTTTTTGAATTATATCGATGTAATCCCCTTTCCCATAAAGTTACCCAAATTTTTTTATCAGCATCTTCATATATAGAATTCACGCTAGTAACAGGTAAAGCAGAATCATATCTTTTACAAAAAGAAAAATCGGCAGAGCAACGAAATACAGATGTCAATGTTCCAACCCATACCCATCCATCACTATCCACTATCATTGTTCGAATCTCTTGATCCTTCAAATCATTGTGTGTAACTGGTATTATCTGATAAGTTCGTTTATCCAGTATATTAATACCTTTTTAGTTCCTATAAATAGATATCCATTCCTATTCTCTGTAATACAAGTAATTTCATTATTCGTTAAAAGATCCGGTGATTTCAATCCAGAACGGAAAACAAGTAATCGATAGCCATCATACCGACACAAACCGTCTTTAGTTCCTAACCACAAAAAGCCTTCCCGGTCACAATGAACCCGCAAAACAGTACTTGAAGGCAAATAATTATTTAACGGAAGCGTAGATACCGACATTTGTTGCGCAAAGGCACACGGAAATAATTGAATAAAAAACAGTACTATATAAAATTTCAGTTGATGTTTCATAGTAGAATTAATATAAAGACGTATTTTTGTGCAATATTAAAATAAAGATAGCTATCACTATTCATAAATCACTTAAAATATATTAATTTAAAACTACCACAAACATATGTGGTCTATTTTTAAACCTTTCTGAATGATTTTTATCCCACTATAATCAGATAACTTAAAATTATACGTATTTGAATCATTCCAGCACCTATATATAAATATGATTCAGCAATTTTGCAAACAGGAAACAAGCTATTGATATTTCGAATCAATTTTGGTTATACTATTCAGTAAGCAAGAAATAAACACAGATTATTAGTTCAATCATAAATAATTAATTTATAAAACATTTCTGTATCATGAAAAAAAAATATGTGAAGATTATGTTTTATCATTGACATTGCTGACAATTAGCACAACAGCTACTTATGCAGTTCAACCCAAAGATGATAAAAAAGAAAAATGAAGCCTTACAAACCTCAACAGAGGAACATCTACCATTACTAACGATTAATGGTACAAACGCATCATCATCCTTCATTGTCAATTCCGAGGCTTTACTCGGCAAAGAAATAACAATTACAGCTCCAAACGGTTTCACCGTAACTCCGACTGTTATAGCAGCCAACTCTGGAAAACAAAAAGTGAAAGTGACCTTAAACAGTACTAAAAGACTGACTGAAGGGAAAATTATTCTGCGAAGTGGAGACGTCCGTTCATATTTAAAAGTAAAAGGATATGGAACCGCTCTTCCTGTGAAAGACATTGCAGCATCTCCTGCTTACAAGAAAGGAAATGATAAGGAATTTACCAAAGCATTCACTCCAAATTCAAAAGGATATACTATCGAATTCAAAATAAAAACAGATGACTCGGAGAAAAGCTTTTATCCTTATTTTGTAAACGAAAAAGGTTATGGATTCAAAGCATATATTACCTCTAATGAAATCGGATTATTCAATGCCTACAAAAAAGAAATTACCAATCCTGCAACAAATGGAAAAGCAGGAGGAAAAGGTAAGTTCTATAATAATGATGGACAAGCACATATTTATCGTTTTGCCATAACACCAGATAACCGTGCCTTCATTTACAGAGATGGAATTCCTGTAGATTCCGTTAGAATTATAGACATACGCTCCCCAGCCAAACTTTGCAGAGAAAGTTGGCAAACCAGTAGAAAATCTTTTTAAAGAACCCAAACTTCGAAGGAGAATTTGATATAAATCCAGAAACGAAGTTAGTTAGTAGAGTGGAAGGATGGGATGTTGTTATTAGCGACCGTTGGAATTCAGAACAACAAATTCTTCCTGAAGAAATTGATAATAATCAGGACCTGGACAATCATGTTTTTGAAATTAGACCCTATAAATGGGCAAATTGGCTGGAGTGATGGTATCCTAATGCAAGTGGTAGATGTTGTACCGAATGAAAATTACACACTATCTGCTCTATTAAAAGGAGGAATAGCAAAAAAGAAGGAAAACTCACCGGTAAAATGATTATAGAAGAAGTGCAAGACCCTGAAAAAAAGTCATAACAGAAATTGCCAGTGACAACTGGGAAACTTATTCAATGGACTATACTACTTCTGCCGAATGTAACCAAATTCGTGTATCCTTTACAGTAGGACGTGGAGGATGGGGAAATGATATCGGAGCCTGTCCGTGTAGACAACGCTAAACTGACCGGCACATCACGTACATACTCGCCCAAATTCGGTTTTATAGATAATACTGCTGATGTGGAATATTTCACAATTGACGAATCTGGAGCCTATGCACCAGCACAGCCTGAAATAACGATTAACATTGAAGACTAAAATAACGAAAACATGAGAATAACTTTATTTATCTGCTTTATGTTCTCATTCACCTCTATTTTTTTCACAAAACACCCAGATCAGTCCGGGTGTTTTGTGGAATGACATAGATGGGGAGCAAATTAACGCAACACGGTGGATGTGTCGTTTACGAAAAAGGAACTTATTATTGGTTTGGAGAAGATCGTACAGGTTTTAAATCAAATGGGGTAAGTTGTTATCAATCTAAAGACTTATACAACTGGAAACGGCTGGGGTTGTCGATGAAAACGACAGGTGAAGCCAGAGAAGACATGAATGATATATCGCAGGACGTTTGTTCGAACGTCCCAAAGTAATTTATAATCCCCAAACTAAGAAATGGGTAATGTGGAGCCATTGGGAAAGTGGAGATGGATATGGAGCCTGCACGTGTTTGTGTAGCAACAAGCGATAAAATAATGGGGCCTTATGTACTTTTTACAAAACATTTCGCCCTAATAAAAAACGAGTCCCGTGATCAGACGTTATTCGTAGATACAGACGGAAAAGCATATCATTTCTGTTCTACGGATATGAATACCAACATGAATATTGCATTACTTAGAGACGATTATCTGGAGCCGACTCCAACAGAAACTAAAATTTTAAAGGGACTTAAATATGAGGCACCCGCTATTTTTAAGGTTGGGGATATGTATTTTGGATTGTTTTCCGGTTGCACAGGCTGGGAACCCAATCCCGGGAGAAGTGCCTACAGTACTGATATACTGGGGAACTGGACAACAGGGAACAATTTTGCTGTAGATAAACTCAAACAAGTTACTTACAACTCACAAAGCCTGTTATGTATTTAAAGTGGAGGGTAAAGAAAAAAGCTTTATATATACATGGGTGACCGTTGGAACTCTAAGGATGTAGGAAAGTCTCATCATGTGTGGTTGCCCATTAGTATGCGCTCAGGCTATCCTGTCGTAAAATGGTATGATCAATGGGATTTAACCGTGTTTAATAGTATGTATCGCTATAAAAGAGCTGCAGAAATCATACCCGGTAATATATACTCATTATTAGAAAAAGACCTCTGATCGTTTAGTGTCTAAAACCTGCCAATGGTTTCAGTATAGCGGATGATGATGATGACATCAATCTAAGTCTGGAGTTTATAAAGACTAATATACCCAACGTATATAAAATAAAAGATACCAAAACCGGAAAGTTTTTTGGAATCACTGTTCGGAACTTTACGCCTGAATCCGAGAAGAAAGATGATGCTCAATGCTGGGTGTTCAACCTACAGGAAGATGGTTATTATCAGATACAAAATCTGAAAGATAAGAATTATGTTACAGTTTCCGGTTCAAATACATTTGCCGGAAGTAATTTATATCTTACTGAACTATCCAAGAAGTTAATGCAAGATTTTTGCAGTATATTTCGATTCCAATAAATATAAATATAAGGAAGCAGATATATTCTCTGATGCCTACAAGGCTAATAATCTAAAACAGATGAAAGCCCAATAAATTTCTCATATGTAATTCTGATAAATTAAATTTGTTACATTATGAACATAAAAAGCCAACAGGCAAAAAATAGTTTTTATTCATATTTATATATCTATGTAGTCTGTCTTTGCAACCTGCTTTCGCAACTCAATCGAAAGAAGTTATAACAACAGATATCTGGGCAGCCACTGCCACTGTATTCAAACTTGTCGGTGAAAAAAGCTGTCAACAATGTAAAACTGAATTGATGCAACGAGAGGACGCTGACCTTTATAGAATCTACCGGGATGGAAATTGTATTGAGAAGCTAAAGGAAATACATACGATGATTATAATCTGAAAGGAGATAAAACCTTTACCTACCATGTAGAAGCATTTAAAGAGGGGAAGAAAATAGCCACGTCCGCTTCTCAACAAGCAACAACCTTTACCCCTAGCGGTGAAACTAAAATTTATGATAATCTAAACGGGAAATATATCACCAAAGAATCTGATCAGAAACCTCAGGGTATAAAAATTGGAGATCTTTATTTCTCTTATAAAATGGAAAACGTTGAAAAGGAAGTAGATGGACAAACACTCAAAGGATGGCTAGCTACAGAAAGTTTCTTTTCTCCGACAGGGCTCAATGGTAGTTGGAGTACTTCCCGTGAACTGGCTTTTACCCAAATGTAAAATTTGAGGGTATTGCTTTTCCGATATAACGCAAAAACCGGTAAGGTAGTACTTTCAGCACATTATGAAGATCAAAGTGGATATGTTGCAGCTAAAATCTATCTGGCACAAATAACTCCCAAAGGCGAGCTCGAAGTAGGCACTATGGAACGACCATTGGGCTATGACTCTAGAGATCAATCTCTTTTCATTGATGATGACGGTACACTTATCTCCTTTCAGCTACAAATATGAACAGAGATATAAATATCTATAAGCTAGACCCTTCATGGACTAAGCCTGTTTTATTAGTTAATACAATATGTAAAGGACTACATCGGGAAACTCCTGCAATCATCAAAAAGACGGAGAATACTATTTCTTCAGTTCAAAGGCTTCCGGATGGTATCCGAGTCAAACCATGTATACATCTGCCGCTGATTTAGGAGGCGAATGGACACCTATAAGAGAAATCGGCAATAATACAACTTTTGATGCACAGTTTAACAGAATCAGTACAGTTGGAAAACCTGCGGAGTATGGAGTTACCACTGGGGAGCGCAACGAAAATATAAAACTCCGGCTGGCAATTTCCCGAGAATTTCAATAGCCGCATTTAATAAAGGGTATGCTTCCATGGATTATTACAGATATTTGGAATTCAATGACAATTATGGAATTATCCCTGTTCAGAACGGTAAAAAACCTGACATTAAAATGTACCGGTGACAGCCGCTGTCCCAGGAGCGAGAGGAATTAAAGCGATTGTATCACGGATGGAGCTTGTACTGAATCTTCTACTTATTTCCAGAAAAGTTCAAATGCTGCTACAGGTTCTCCTTATATGTTTACCATAGATATGCAGAAAGAAGCCGTGATTTCAGAGATTAATCTTTCCACAAGATTGGTTAACGGTTCCGAGGCTGCCTACAAATATACCATTGAAGGAAGCCGGGATGGAAAAGTTATAAAATGCTCGTAGACGGCAAATTAAACTGGCAGGTAGGATTTCTAATTCTGAATATTGAAGATCCGTCGCTCTACAGATATTTACGGCTCCGCGTATACGGTGTTGTCAATGTACATAAAAGGTAATTCCGCAATGTGGGCAGACGGCATTTATGAATTTGCTGCTTACGGAAAACCACAATAAATAAGAAAGCAAAAGTGTATTAGAAAAAAGCCAGTTAACTATTTAAATGTTGACTGGCTTTTCATTTTGCATCGATCACAAAAGTTACCCTATTAAGCTTTCTGTATTTAACGATTCCATTATTCGTTAATATATACCATTTTGTACAAGCAAATAATAAACTAAAGCCCAATCCTGATCATTTGCATATGGATCGTAGAATCCGCCCTTTACCCGTTAACCTTATTTGGATAAATATAGGCGCAAGCAGTTTTTCCATCTTCAAAGAATAAACACAGATTATTTCTCACAATATTCTCTGCACGCTCTTTATATGAATGATCTCCCGTACATTGCGAATAAAGATAAAAAGCAGCTCCTGACAATGTACTCCAATAGTGTGGAAAAGTATCTCCCACATTTCCCGCTTACCAAACCAATAACCATCCCAATGACGAACAGCTATTTCATTCAAATGATAACTGGGTTGTTTTGCCATTGAAAGTTCTTCCAATACAGGCATTTGAATCTTTGCCCCATCCAAATATTTCTGCCTTCCGGTTTCCATATAAAGTTGAAGCAAGAACATGACTGATGGAGCTACAATGGCTTGTTCGTAGTTTACTTCACTAGCCGGATAATTCAAACCATTTTTCAAAAAGTATCACCAACCGCAATATAATCATTCTCCAGCTCTTGATATTCTCTTTGCATATCAGCATTTTTTAAAGTTTGTAGTCCTAAACGAACCGGTATACCTATGGCATAAAAACCATGTCCGAACTGTTTGAACATAGACCGCAAAGTCATATAACCATGTTTAGCATATTGTTCGTCATTGGTTATTTTATACATCTGGAAATAAAAATCCGCTACCCATACACAATTGTACGCCCTGTTACGTCCCTTCTGATCGACTGAAGAGAAAGTCTTATAGTCAGCATCTTGCAATCTATTACGCAAAAACTTGCATATCGCAATAAAGATGCCTTTACTTCAGCAACAGGATGCAATTGATAATACTTTGCTAAAAGTACCCCCCCATACCGACTCTTTTCAGCACCTTCATCCCTGTCAACCCGGATTACAGTTATGCGTATTATTCAGATATATTTCATTCTTTTCATTATCATAAACCATATAAGCATCTCTACGCGTATTCGAACTTTTCATCTGTTGATTTGCAACTATAAACTCTACTCGTTTTTAATCAAATCATCCACACTACTAATCACCAAACAATTTGCATGAGTTTTTTCCCTGTGCCATATAGTATATCAAAACGCACTTCTCCTAACTGATCCATTACTACTTCAGCATACCATGCTGTTCCTTGTTTTTTCATAGGAATAGTGACATCATTCTTTTTAAGCATACAGCCTTTTACCATCTGCCCACCTGATATTTTCACAAGGGCAGTTTCTCCTCTTCTCAAATACATACTTGTTGCAAGATACCCAGACACTCTCTCTTTCCAATAACTTTTGACGGAAATCATCTCCACCTTTATGCGAAAAGATATACCACGAAAATACTTGTTCATCACCCGGCATCAATTTCATATCCGGAAGATTCAAAGAAATAATTCCCCTTGTATGAGAGTTACCCTTATTTCTATCACGCTCTGATATTTCATAACTTTTAATTTCGCCTTCCCTCAAAACCAGTCCCAAATGTGGAGCATATCCCCCATACGTGTTGCGTGTTTACATAAAAGCTGCATTATCACCCTCCCATATATGAGCATTAGCCCGCATATTTATACAAGTTTGTGCCCCTGGATAGTTATCATTGAATGGAGTATAGATGCCTATATCCGATAAAAGTATTTCCTCTGTTCCATCATTTTGGAAAGTATACTCTTCTATTAGAACGTAAACTATATCGCAGGAGAATTATTCACCGAGTGTTTAATCAACAGTATGTTCATCCCTGGAACAGATAAGGATAAAGCAGATGAGCTGATGTCTGAAGTATTGAAGATGCAGGATGAATTTGTGACCGTATCAGCCACACAGAACCGGGCAATGTGAAAGGTTTTTATAAAAATTCCGTGCTGATTTCAATGCAAAGGTAAACGAGATTATTGAAGCTATAGGGAAATTGAACTAACAACAGAATGAAGAAAGCAATTTATAGCTTTATCTATTACCGCCTGTTAGGATGGAAGACAAACGTTACGGTACCTAATTATGATAAATGCGTGATATGTGCCGCACCACACACAACGAACTTTGATTTATTTATTGGAAAACTGTTTTATGGAGCATTAGGCCGTAAGACAAGTTTCATGATGAAAAAAGACTGGTCTTTTTTCCGTTAGGAGTTATTTTTAAAGCTGTAGGCGGAATTCCCGTAGACCGTAGCCGAAAAACTTCGCTAGTAGATCAGATGGTTCATAAATTTGCCGAATATAAAAAGTTTAATTTGGCTATCACTCCCGAAGGAACCCGCAAGGCGAATCCAAACTGGAAAAAAGGCTTTTATTTTATAGCCTTGAAAGCACAGGTTCCTATCGTTCTGATTGGTATTGATTACAGCAAAAAAACGATTTCGGCAACGAAAGCTATCATGCCGTCGGGAGATATTAATAAAGACATGAGAGAAATCAAACTTTACTTCAAGGATTTCAAAGGAAAACATCCTGAGAATTTTGCTCTTGGAGAAATATGATTTAAGTATTAGGTATTAAGTATTAATCGTAGCTTTTGATATACTTATCCGCACCATAATGGATTTATAGGCATCGTTATTCTATCGTATTTCTATCATACAAACCGATATCGTTTGGGAAAATAAACAAGAAAATCTCCGTTTGCTTTACGAAAAGCTGCAAAGCCTCCGTGGAACAACGGAGATTGTTGTTTTACCGGAAATGTTTTCTACCGGATTCAGTATGCAGAGTAAAATACTGGCAGAGCCAAACTCCGGAGCAACCATTACAATACTCAAACAATGGGCTCGCCAAATTCAGCTAGCCATTTGCGGAAGCTATATAGCAACAGAGAACGAACTGTTCTATAACCGGGCGTTCTTTCTGACACCGGAAGGAGAAGAATTCTATTACGACAAACGGCATTTGTTCCGTATGGGAAGGGAAGCCGAACATTTTTCGGTCGGTGATAAACGACTTATCATCCCCTATCGTGGATGGAATATCTGCCTGCTGGTTTGATATGATCTCCGTTTTCCTGTATGGAGCCGGAACATCAAGAATGAGTACGACCTTATTAATATATGTAGCAAACTGGCCTATCCCCCGCCGTCTGGTTTGGGACACTCTGCTCCGGGCGCGTGCTTTGGAAAATCAATGCTATGTATGCGGTGTCAACAGAACAGGCATGGACGGATATCAGCTTACATATAATGGAGGAAGTAGAATCTATTCCGCTTTCGGAGAAGAAATAGCCTCATTGCCGGACGAACAGGAAGGAATAGCTACTGTGAGTCTTAATCTGAACACTCTCAACCAATTCAGAGAGAAGTTTCCGGTATGGAAAGATGCAGACGAATTTCATCTTTAGTATTGGCTAAAAAACAAATGTTAAAAACGGATTCATGTAGCAACAATACCTAGAAGTTAGTAGTTAATCATATAGACTTCTTTTGTATCTTTGTCGTGAAAATACAGTCGTAAGGACTCTAATCTTACATAACTTAATAAACAACTTTATGAAAACAAATCTTAGTTCTCAAATCAGCCTCCACCGGGTCTCCCCAGATACTACAGACCGGAGAATGCATTTGAAAAATCAGTCTTGACAAGACTCGAAAAAATCCCTACGGACATCTATGAATCTGTAGAAGAAGGGGCTAACTATATTGCTCGAGAAATAGCACAAACCATCCGCGAAAAACAAAAAGCAGGACGCTTCTGTGTATTGGCACTCCCCGGAGGTGATTCGCCCAGCCATGTATATACCGAACTCATCCGTATGCATAAGGAAGAAGGTCTTAGCTTCCGTAACGTGATCGTATTTAACATGTACGAATACTATCCGTTAGCTTCTGATGCAATCAACAGCAACTTCAACGCATTGAAAGAGTATGCTGTTGGATCATATTGACATTGACAAGCAGAATATATTTACTCCCGACGGAACCATCGCCAAAGATACAATCTTCGAATATTGCCGGTTGTACGAACAACGCATTGAAAGCTTCGGAGGTATTGACATTGCTCTGTTAGGGATCGGTCGTGTAGGTAATATTGCATTCAACGAACCGGGTTCCCGACTGAATTCTACCACCCGTCTGATTTTGTTAGATAATGCATCGCGAAACGAGGCATCCAAGATTTTCGGAACATTAGAAAATACTCCGATCAGCTCCATCACAATGGGAGTAGCTACCATTCTTGGCGCTAAAAAGGTATATTTGCTGGCATGGGGGGAAAATAAGGCAGCAATGATCAAAGAGTGTGTGGAAGGTCCGATCACTGACACAATTCCTGCATCTTATCTGCAAACTCACAATAATGCTCATGTAGCTCTTGACCTTTCAGCCGCTATGAACCTGACACGTATCCAACGTCCTTGGCTAGTAACATCCTGCGAGTGGAATGATAAATTAATCCGCAGCGCTATCGTTTGGCTGTGTCAGTTGACCGGAAAACCGATTCTGAAGTTGACCAACAAAGACTACAACGAAAACGGTTTGAGTGAACTTCTGGCACTTTACGGTTCTGCGTACAATGTAAACATCAAAATCTTCAATGATTTGCAGCACACCATTACCGGATGGCCGGGTGGCAAAGCCTAATGCTGATGATACCTATCGTCCGGAACGTGCAAAACCGTATCCGAAACGTGTAGTCATCTTCTCTCCGCATCCGGATGATGACGTTATTTCAATGGGTGGTACGCTTCGCCGTTTGGTAGAGCAAAAACACGAAGTACACGTAGCTTACGAAACTTCCGGTAATATCGCCGTTGGCGACGAAGAAGTAGTTCGTTTCATGCATTTCATCAACGGATTCAACCAACTCTTCAACAATAGCGAAGACCAGGTTATCAATGAGAAGTATATAGAAATACGTAACTTCCTGAAAGAAGAAAGACGGTGATATGGACAGCCGTGACATACTTACTATCAAAGGCTTGATTCGTCGTGGTGAAGCACGTACCGCCTGTACTTATAACAATATACCATTAGAACGATGTCACTTCCTAGATCTACCGTTCTATGAAACAGGTAAGATTCAGAAAAACCCAATCAGTGAAGCAGACGTGGAAATTGTACGCAACTTGCTCCGTGAAATGAAACCTCACCAGATTTTTGTAGCCGGTGACCTCGCAGATCCTCATGGAACACACCGTGTATGTACGGACGCTGTATTCGCAGCCGTTGATCTTGAAAAAGAAGAAGGTGCCAAATGGTTAAAAGACTGTCGTATCTGGATGTACCGTGGTGCGTGGGCTGAATGGGAAATCGAAAATATTGAAATGGCAGTGCCGATCAGTCCGGAAGAACTTCGTGCAAAACGTAACTCTATCTTGAAACATCAGTCTCAGATGGAAAGCGCACCGTTCCTGGGTAATGACGAACGTCTGTTCTGGCAACGTAGCGAAGACCGTAATCGTGGTACAGCAACGTTGTATGACCAATTAGGTCTGGCATCGTACGAAGCTATGGAAGCATTTGTAGAATACGTTCCTTTATAAGAATAATATTCTTAATTAAGAGAATATAAAACAATGAAAGAAGAGTGGGAAGTTTCGATACTTCTCGCTCTTTTTTGTTTATTTTGCGGGGAGAATTAAACGCGGATTAACGCAGATTTTCGCAAAAAAAATAGAATAAAACAATCTGCGATAATCCGTGATAATCTGCATTTAGCAAAAAAGCAACAAGTATGAAGAAAATAATAGTATTTTTTCTAGGCCTTACATTCTGTGCAACTTTTCTTTTCGCTCAAGATATTGAAAGAAATGTAAAAGAACGGCTGACGGATTACTTCAACAAATATACCGCAACAGCCAAAATCAGCACTCCTAAACTGAACAGTTTCGAGATAAATTATGATCGCAAGACAATTGCAATCTATGCATCGGAGAGTTTCGCCTATCAGCCTTTCCGTCCGGAAACTGTAGAAAACATTTATAATCAAGTTAAAGAACTGCTTCCGGGTCCCGTTCATTATTACCAACTCACCATTTATGCGGATGGGAAACCCATTGAGGATTTGGTACCTAATTTCTACCGGAATAAGAAAAAGGATAAGGAGCGGTTATCTTTGAATATAGATTATAAAGGAGCTCCCTGGGTGAAAAACATTTCACGTCCCAATGAAATTTCACGCGGACTACAAGACCGCCACATTGCAATCTGGCAAAGCCACGGCAACTACTTCAAAAATGATAAAAACGAATGGGGATGGCAACGCCCCCGATTATTCTGCACCACGGAAGATATGTTCACTCAATCTTTTGTCCTTCCTTATGTAATTCCAATGCTGGAAAATGCAGGAGCGATTGTCTATACTCCCCGCGAACGAGATACACAAAAGAATGAAATCATTGTAGATAATGATACCCCCAATGCTTCCCTTTATTTGGAAATGGGGGGTAAAAAGATTAATTGGGCAAATGCTCCGGTAAAAGGATTTGCTCAGAAGAAAACAATCTATAAAGATGGAGAAAATCCTTTCACTGACGGAACCTGTCGTTTTATTCCGACAGAGAGAAAGAAAAAGAAGAATAAAGACCAGGTATTTGCCGAATGGGTGCCTACTCTGCCGGCAACAGGCAAGTATGCTGTTTATGTTTCCTACCAGACATTACCCAACAGTGTAAGCGACGCCAAATATCTGGTATTCCATAACGGTGGAGTTACCGAATTCAAAGTAAACCAAAAGATAGGTGGAGGCACATGGGTTTATCTCGGCACGTTTGAATTTGACAAAGGGAACAACGACTACGGTATGGTGGTTCTTAGTAACGAGAGCAGCGAACATGGAGTTGTATGTGCCGATGCAGTACGTTTTGGAGGAGGAATGGGTAACATTGCCCGCGGAGGAAGAATCAGTGGGCTACCGCGTTACTTGGAAGGAGCACGCTACTCTGCGCAATGGGCGGGAATGCCATACGAAGTATATGCAGGACGTAAAGGTGAAAACGACTATACAGAC